>FZPS01000066.1_pt85 | contig 11710 bp, 8 predicted proteins | sample 1817821 | NCBI WGS metagenome assembly FZPS01 (sample SAMEA104158645, study PRJEB21678) | metagenome | place: Germany | collected 2015-04-21 | reverse complement strand
AAAATGATTATCCGCAATAGTTCCTATTGTAAATTCTTGATTTGAAATCAGGCTCGTGTGTTACAGCTGCTATCAACAGCCTTTCAAACTGGTTCTCGCCGAAGTAACGCCTGTTGAACTTGTAACAGAACTGATTGAGGTAGTACTGTAAATACTCGGGCTTTACCTTGTAATACACGCCCAGGAGCTGTCGTTTGGCATTGCTGATCGCGGTGTGTACCCAAGGCAGCACGTTAGGCAATTCCTCGTGTGGAACAACGGATGCCGTGTGTGAATGGACATGTTCTTTCAATTTAGTGTAAGAAGTTGAATCATCGGTGGTCAGGTCCGCCGTGCTTTCAATGTGCTCTTTGACATTCCTTGTAATTGTACCGGCTTTCAAGTCGTTGATGACTTTCATCTTCAGGTATCTGACCTTCTTGGGTTTCTTACCCGGTTTGGGGTTTTCAACGGTTTTGCTTTCAGCCATTACCAGGACCTTGGTCTTTTTTTGGGTTCAACGGCCGCGTTTCAACGGTTTCTCCTTCTCTTCAACGGATATCTCGGTGGAAAAGAATGCGTCGTCCAACTCGATGGCTCCCTCGAGGGTGTACTCGTCGTCGCGTTTGCCCATCACGTCACGCAGTTTATTGACCATTTCCCATATGGGCTGGTAACGCTTGTGCCCCAGCTGGCGCTGCAGCTCCGCCGCGGAAAAGGAGCCCTTGGTAGCCGTGAGCAGGTGCATGGCCACGAACCAGTAGCGGTATGGCAGGTTGGAATGCTGCATGACCGTGCCCGAACGCAGCGTCTGGCGCGCTTGGCAACGCTTGCATTCGTAAGCCTGCTTGTTTTCTAGCCAATAATGCTCCTTACAATTACAACGACGGCAGGTAACTCCCATTTGGTCTCTTTGTTGTTTGAATTTTTCCCGACAGGTTTCCTCATCGGGGTAATTTATAGCAAAATCCAGGATATTCATAGCTTGAAATATTACATCTGTTTACGATGTAAATATAATGAATATCAGTGATTTGCGCAAGTGTTTGCGAACTTATTTTATAACTATTTTTCCGCTTAAATTCTTTAGGAATAACTGCGGATATACATTAAAAATTATAATAACAATCAAATGCTTCAATTCTTTGTAATTTGAGAAAAACGGATTATTTTTGAGGTTAAATAATCTTAATCTTGGAAAGTATGTTTGAGAATAAGGATTTAGTACAATTCAATGTAAAAGGTATCAGTGTTGCTCAGGTTGAGGCACAATTGGAACTATTAAGTAAGGGGTTCCCTTATCTGGAATTGGAAGCGGCGGCTTCAGTGGGAAACGGAATAATGGCAGTTGATGAAAATCAGCGTGATGGTTATATCAAGACATGGGACGCCTACTGCAGCAGCGGTCACCGGATTTTAAAGTTCGTACCGGCTTCGGGTGCTGCCAGTCGCATGTTCAAGGATCTGTTTACTTTCCTTGATGCACCTTATGAAACTCCTGAGACTCCTTTTGAGAAGACCTTCTTTGAAGGGCTGGAAAAGTTTGCTTTCTACGATGAACTCGACGCATCATGTAAAGAGAATGAGGGCAAGTCCATAAGTGAGCTGATAGCCGAAGGAGATTACAAAAGTGTGGTGAAAAATCTGCTGGGAGAGAAAGGATTGAATTACGGAGCATTACCAAAAGGACTGCTCAGTTTCCATAAATACAACGGATTCGTACGTACTCCGCTAGAGGAGCATATGGCTGAGGGTGCCATGTATGCGTTAGGCGCTGACGGTGTGGCACACCTCTATTTTACCGTATCGCCCGAGCACAGGGAGCTGTTCCGTGCATTAGCCGAAAAAAGCAGTAAGGGCTTGTCAAAGCGTTTCGGAATTGTTTATGACATTACCTTCTCTGAACAGAAGAAGAGTACCGATACGGTCGCATCCGATATGGATGGCAAACCTTTCCGCAACGAGGACGGTAGCATACTGTTCCGTCCCGGCGGTCATGGAGCTCTGATTGAAAACTTAAATGAGTTGGATGCCGATGTGGTCTTTGTGAAGAATATAGACAATGTGGTTCCGGACAATTTGAAATCCGATACGGTCACCTACAAAAAGCTTTTGGCAGGTATTCTGGTCTCGGTCCAGAATCGTATTTTTGACTATCTGAGGCTTCTAGACAGCGATAAGTGTACGCCTGACAAACTCCGTGTAATATCGGATTTTGTGCGTAACACACTTTGTTGCAGAAAACCGGGATTGGATGAAATGTCTGCCGATGAACTTGCAACATGGCTCCATTCCAGACTGAACCGCCCGTTGAGGGTATGCGGCATGGTTAGAAATGTGGGCGAACCGGGAGGAGGACCGTTCCTCGCCTATAACAGCGATGGAACCATCTCACTGCAAATACTTGAGAGTTCGCAGATCAATCTTGCCGATCCTGTTAAGAAAGAGATGTTCACAAAGGGAACTCACTTCAATCCGGTAGATCTGGTGTGCGGCCTGAAAGGATATAAAGGCGATAGGTTCAATCTCCCCGATTATGTTGACAAAAACACGGGATTTGTATCACAAAAGTCAAGCGGCGGGCGCAAACTGAAAGCTCTGGAGCTTCCCGGTTTGTGGAACGGAGCCATGAGTGACTGGAACACGATTTTTGTAGAGGTTCCTCTCACTACCTTCAATCCGGTAAAGACTGTCAACGACCTTTTGCGGCCACAACATTAGTCGGGCTGAAACATCGGCCGAGCGGTTGTACTAACCGGGCTTAAAATAATCAGGGCTCCCAACTCAGGAGCCTTAATTTATGAGCGGTAGACGGGGCACGATCCCGCGACCTTCGGCTTGGGAAGCCAACGCTCTGCCAACTGAGCTACTACCGCATTTTCCGTATGCAAATATAATCCATTTTTAGAGACAGATTCAATAACCGGTGTATCATTTTTCCCTTGTTATGTCGATTACCGCAATTGTGTCGGGATTGGGGACCCGGAAGGTCACTTCGTACTCTTCGATCCAAAATCCGTATTGGCGCTCCGGATCATTCTGATACTGCGGGCGGGGGTCTTCGGCCAGAACGTTTTTTATCTCTTCCAACTTATCTTCCGGTATCCGCTCTAAAATATCATCGGGAATTATGACATTGCGATAACACATAGGAATATCGGCAGTGAATCCTGTAGCGGCATCGGGATAGCTGTCGGTGTAGGGGATATAGGGCTTGATGTCATATATAGGAGTGCCGTCCATCATATCGACTCCCCGTACATGAAGTACCGGACCTTCACGGGTTGTAAGCTCAATCTTTTCAAGAACTACGCATGAGAGGCCGATGGGGTTGGGACGGAACGGTGACCGTGATGCAAAGACTCCGACACGGGTGTTGCCGCCTAGCCGCGGCGGACGTACGGTGGGCGACCATTCCCGGCATACGGACTCTGAAAACTTCCATATCAGCCAAATGTGGCTGAACCCCTCCAGCCCGCGCAGTGCGTCGGGGTTTCGAAATTCGGGATTGAACACTACAGTTCCCTTAAGCGAACTTACCAATCCGCTCTGTCTGGGTATTCCGAATTTGGTCGGGAATCCCGTTCTTATAATTGCAATAGGGCGCATTTTGCAGATAAATGGTGCTAAGGTATAAAAAAAGGATTATTTTTGTATGTTATGGCCCACAAAGGATACGTAAAAATGACAAGTAGAGTAATGGCGACATGGTTTTGCTGCATGCTGCTTGCTATTTGCATATCTTCCTGTTCAAAGAGGGACGATAGGGCTTCAGCGCTTAATAACAAGGCCTGGTCATATGCTCGGATCGATCTGGATTCGACCGAACATTTTGCCCAAATGGCGTATGATATGAGCAAACGCAACTCTGCGGAACGCGCATTTTCAGTAAATATATTGGCTAGAGTAGCTTTCAGCCGTTTGGAATTTGTCAAGGCATGGGAACTCTATAATTCGGTGCCCCAAATTACAGCCAATCTGATGGAGAGGCTGACAGCTAAATTGGGTCTGATGCGCATATGTCAGCGGATATCGGACAATGTCTCATATTATGAGTATAGAAACGAGATATTATTGCTGCTTAGGACATTACATGAAGAGAGTGCGATATTGGATGAGGATCAATATCAACGTATAATTTCACTGGAACGTACGTTCCGGATGGAATCGGCACGTTATTGGTTTGAGTTGGAACAGCCAGCACAAGCCGAATACGAGATGTCATACGTGAAACATGACAATGACTTGATTGAGGACACAGACCGCTACCTTATGTATATGTACATGTATGGACTTGGTGTGGGCTTCGGTTCGGATGGGGTGGAGGATGGGGTAGAGGATCGGCTGCGGGTTCTGGACGAATGTCTTAGAAGCAGTATCCGTGATAAGGATATCAGAATGAAGGCTATGAGTATGAGTGCTATTGCCGGAATCCTGCTTGAATATGGTCCCGAGAATGTTTTGTCAGGTATAAGCGGCGATATGCTCTCCAGACTTAACGCATCGGATGTATCGGCTGACCTGCTGCCTATACAGCTTACCTTGAAATCCATACAGCTTTTTGCACAATACGGGAGTATCTACGACATAATAGATTGCAAAAGACTGTTGGCTGCATGTTATCTTGAACGCGGACTTTATGAGGATGCACTGAATACGCTTGCCGGTACGCTTGAGATGCTGAATAGTAATTGTCGCATCAACTATCCCGAAAATGAGTCACTTGACAGACTTGAACTGTTCAGAGAGGACGGGTTGTTTGTCGAGGAACAATGGATGCAGGAGGCTCCGCTGGCAGCCCTGCCGGAGATGATGAGTGCAATCAGGGAGCAGATCAGTCTTGCATATTCGGGACTGGATGACAAACCGGCTTCGGATTATAACAGGACTATCTATCTGGAGCTGCAGAAGAATATAAGGCTGGACCGCAAGTTTGAGGCCAGAACCGGATTGCTCGAACGTTCAAATAACAGGCTTACCGTTTTGTTGTTTGCAATAGTCGGTATCATTTTACTCTTCCTGCTGTTTCTGGCTCTATTTCACAGGCGCATTGACGCATACAGGAAACGCCATGTCGCCCTTATGCAGAAGGCGGTCAGGCTTTGTGAGGATATTTTGCATCCTCTCCCCGAAGGTTCGGATATAACGGATGAATTGAACCGCCGTGTCTCGCCGTCAATTCGCGAGATTACCGGCGCATCGGAAATTCGGATAGATCCCGAAGGGCATATTAATGTCGATTGGGGTGCAAAAAGGCCTGATAGAAGGAGTCTTACGCTGTTGAACACGATAGAACTGTTCCTGGCCATAGCTTTGCGTAATGCCGAGGAGATGAGATATCAGGCTGACCGGTTGCGTCAGGCTGAAAAGAGACATTATGTTTATCGTATGCATGCCGATCGCAACAAGCGTGAAAATATTGCCCGTAAAACATGCTGTCAGGTGGTTGCCGAATCTTTGCCTTATATCGATAGGATGCGTGCCGAAATAGGGATTTTGACACGCCTCCCATCGGATTCCGCTCAGTATGAGAACAGTTTGCAATATATTCGCGAATTGGCAGGGTATATAAACCGATACAACGATATCCTTTCGGGATGGATACGCATGCGACAGGGAATGGTGAGGCTGAACGTTGAGAGTTTCGGATTGCAGAAACTATTTGACATAGTTAAACATGGAAGCCGAAGTTTTTCCCTGAAAGGTATCACACTGGAGGTTGTTGACACCGATGCTATTGTCCGTGCAGACCGTGTTCTAACGCTCTTCATGCTTAACACCCTTGCCGATAATGCCCGTAAATTCACTCCTTCGGGCGGTCATGTCCGTATCGAAGCTGTCGAGGATAAGGAGTGGGTTGAAATATCTGTCCGGGATAACGGCATTGGATTGAGCGCCGAGGATGTAAAACTCATTAATGAAAACAGGGTATATAATCCCGAGAGTATAGGTTCGGATGATGCCGTACAGCATAAAGGGAGCGGATTCGGACTGATGAACTGTCGCGGCATAATTGACAAATACCGTAAGTCGGATGATATCTTTTCGGTCTGCCGGTTCCATGTGGAGAGTGTTCAAGGTAAAGGCAGCCGTTTCTCTTTCAGACTGCCCAAAGGGGTGAAGCGTGCTCTGACAATACTGGCGCTGCTATTTGCTGTCGGTCCTGCAGGCGCTCAGAACGCTCAGAACGGTGAGCTGAAATACAATCCGGACTCTCTGATAGTCAAAGCGTACAATTACGCCTACATGACTTACCTGTGTAATACCGAAAACAGATATTCCGAAGCTCTGGTCTATGCCGATTCGGCCTTTACGGCTCTCAACGATGATTATTTGGCAAACGGAGGTGACAAGGAACAGATGCTGTATATTATAAACGGTGGAACTCCCCCTGAAACCCGTTGGTTGGAGTCGGGATTTGCCACTGATTACGAAACCATACTATGGCTTCGCAATGAGGTGGCGGTATCGGCTTTGGCGTTGCGTGACTGGCCGGTGTACCGTTATAACGACAATGCGTATCTTAAACTCTTCAAACTCTTTTACAGTGAAAGCAGGATAGAGGAGGATTGCTTGGAACTGCAGCGTTATAACAGCAATCTCTCAATGGCTTTGATCATTTTAGTGGTCATTCTGCTCTTTGTCATTCTGGCCCGCTTTATGATGTATTCCCGACACTGGTTACGTTACCGCAGCGATCTGCAGCAGGTGTTGAGGGTGATAAACCGTATTTCGGAGGTTACATCTGTAAGGGATATTGAGGCTGTGAGTCTGGATGATATTTTGCAGAGGCTTGTTGACGGTATATATGTTGAGATGGAACATCTTTACGATATACGTCAGCTCATAATTTCCGTTATTGACGAAAATAAGACCTATTCTGTTTCGAGTCATGAAAAATCTGTGGATGAACGTCTGCCGGACCGGGTGCGTGAATCCCTTGAGTCGGGCCGTCCGCAATCTACTTCGGACAGGCTCTGTCAGGCTGTCCCGCTTGTTGTCGAGATTGATTCTAACGAACATCTTGTGGGTGCAATCGGACTCTCTCTGAAACATAAGCCCGATGAAACGTGGCAAGTGATAACCGATATGGTAACCCATTATTTGGCCACTGCGCTCTATAGTTGTGTCATGAGGTTCCAGTCGGGACTACGCAGTCTGGAACAGATACAGGAGGATTCAGACCGTATAAGATTTGAAGACAACCGTCTGCATGTGAGCAATCTTGTTTTGGACAATTGTCTCTCAACGTTGAAACATGAAACCGTATGGTATCCGAACCGTATTATGCAGATGGCTAACGATGAGGCAAATGCCCGGGAGATGCAGGAACTGGTTGATTACTATCGTGAAATATACGGAATACTCAGTCAGTATGCACTTGCTCAGACAAAAGAGCGGCTTGTCCATCTGGAAAAGATAGATGTTGACGCACTTTTCAGACGCTTGCTCTCATGGTACGGGAAAAATCGGAATGGAAAGGATACCCATCGGCTTGAGATTTCGCAGAACGGTCTTTTTATGAGCGGCGACAGGGCGATGATTGAGTATCTGATTGAGAATCTGCTTGAAAGCAGCCAGGAGGGAGGCCCGATGCGTCTGGATGCAATCCGTGACGGGAGATTTGTCAGAATTTCGCTAAGCCGGATTTCCGATGCTGAGCCTGAGAGAAACTGCGATACACTCTTCTCCACGCTTGAAAACAGGGATAATATGGCATATGTGATATGCCGTCAGATAATCCGTGAACATGACGAAGTGTTCGGACATACGGGCTGCCGGATAAATGCCGAATGCAAATCGGACGGAACGGTAATTTGGTTTACGCTTCCGGCTTGGGAATAAAAAATTTAAAAGATGATATGGAAAAGATTAAGGCTATTGTTGTTGAGGACGTTTCACTTGAACTGAAAGGAACTCTCTCTATAATAAGGAACGACATTCCCGAAATTGAGGTGACGGGAACTGCACAGACGGAACGTGATTTCTGGAAGCTGATGAAGGAGGGTCCCGAACCGGATCTTGTCCTGCTGGATCTAGGTCTTGGCGGCTCTACAACAGTAGGGGTGGATATCTGCCGCCGTCTTAATTCGGATTATCCGAATGTAAAGGTGCTTATCTTTACCGGTGAACTGCTTAATGAAAAGCTCTGGGTCAATGTGCTTGAGGCAGGTGCAGAGGGCATAGTTCTCAAGACCGGTGAACTGCTTACCAGAGGTGAGGTAATGGATGTCATGTCGGGCAAACGTTTTGTCTTCAACCAGCCCATACTTGAAAAAATGGTGGAACGTTTCAGCAAATCCGTGAAGGAAGAGGGTAGGCAGCGGAGTGCCTTCATCACATACGAGATTGACGAATATGACGAGAGATTCCTGCGGCATCTGGCATTGGGATATACCAAAGACATGATAAGCGAGCTGCGTACCATGCCTTTCAGCAGCAAGTCGCTTGAAAAACGTCAGGCAGATCTTGTGACCCGCCTCTTCCCCGATGGCGAACAGCGCGGGGTCAATGTCACACGTCTGGTCGTAAAAGCTATTGAACTGAATATTATAGACCCTTCAAGACTTGAAGCCGATGAGTGAACGTCAGTGCCGCAGATTTCCACATCCGGCGATAATCTACCTGATAATGCTTGTTCTCGTGATAATGATATCATGGATAGGCAGCATATTGGAAATACGCTCAATGGAGAGGAACAGTGATATCATATTGCAGAGTGTTTTGAGTGAACAGGGCATCCGATGGTTTATACGGAATGCCGCTGCCTGTTTCAGCACCGCGCCTGCAGGCGAGGCGTTGATGATACTCATGGCGATGGGCATAGGGCATGGAAGCGGCTACTTCAGAGCTCTGCGCCGCATGAGACTGTTATCGCCCAAGGAGAGGGTATCGTTGATCATAAGCATGGTGGTTCTGCTGCTGTATATTCTCTTCATAGTCATGGATTTCCTTTTCGGAAGTTATTCTCTTCTGGGAGTTTCAGGTACGTTGAAGGGAAGCCCTATGGCCGAGGGCGCCGTATTTCTTTGTATGCTTGCCATAGCCTTGCCTGCAACGGTTTATGGCATTTCGGTCGGTTCTATAAGGTCGGCTGACGATTGTGTCGCAGCTTTTTCGGTTATGATAGGTCCGGCAGCATCATTTCTCATCACAATGCTTGTTGCATCCCAATTGATCCAGGTTATTTTATACACCAATTTTGATGTTATGCTGGGCATAGGACCGCGTTTGATGCGGCTCATATCCTTCCTCTTATATTGGACTCCGCTCCCTCTGATTATCTGCTCAAATCAAAAAAGGGACAAAGAGGTTTGAAAAGCGAAAAAAAACCTCTATTTTTGCGCCCGCAAAAGCATGGTTCCGTAGCTCAGTTGGATAGAGCAACAGCCTTCTAAGCTGTGGGTCTTGGGTTCGAATCCCAACGGGATCACATAAAACCCCGCTAGAATATATCCTAGCGGGGTCGCTTTTTTAAAAAGGCCAAAATCGCGCCAAAATCGTGCTAAAATTGTGCCCCATTTGTGCCCCATTTTTTTATGCCCCTCTATCGAATTGCCCCGTCCATTTTGGGAATCGGTCAAATGTCCGCATTTACCTGAAATACCGCAAATTATATTTATATCCGCATAGAGAATGCTAATAATTGCTTACCTTTGTCCCATTCATCCTTATAAGTATCATATGAAGAATACATTTTTTTTCCTTTTGAGTCTTGTTCTTTTAGGAGCATGCACCAGTAATCCTCGTGAGTTTACAAATCCCCGGTCCTATGCTGATAACACCTGTGATTGGATGAAAGAACTGCGTATCACACATGTAGAGTTTGCCGATACGGCCACCATTCTCACATTCTCTTACAAGTCAAGTCTGCCATCATACCGACTCAGCGTAGGCCCGCAGACATATCTTTCCGATGAAAAAGACCGTCATTACAAGGTTCTCTTCATGACAGAACACATGCTTGGCGAATTCTTCTCCGCAGGCCCGGAAGGCACAACTTTTCATGTAGGTTTCGAGCCCTTGCCTGCCGGAACCAGAATATTCGATATGATAGAAGGCATGGGTTCCAATTATTTTAAGATTATTGGAATACACGATTCGACATATACTCTTGCCAAGCCTAAATTCAGCCGAAAGGAATTGGCGGAAGCTAAACAGATCCGTAGCAGTATCTTTAAGCCGGGTGTAGTGACATTACGCGGAACTATCGTAGGGTATGACCACAATGATGGTTTCCGGACCTACAAGCTGCATTATTCGGACTATCCCGCCGACATTAATAATACATTGGCTCTTGATATAGATTCCGAAGGTAATTTTGAATCATCATTTGATGTCAATTATTTCTTTGGCGGAGCAATCGTTGACCATAATAACAACTGGTATGAGTTTATTGCCCAACCGGGTGATACACTGAATATTACTTTCTATAAGGATGGCTCTGTAAACTACTCATTATCCGATGGCCGTCCGTATCTACTTAGAAATTATGTGCGGTTTTCTTCAGGTTTGAATGTCGTTGACAACAGTAAATTCCAGTTTACTGACTCCATAGATTGGCCGTCGGTTCTCGACTATGCATGGAAGTGCAAAAAACGTGGACATGATTATATTGACTATGTTGCTTCCAAGTACAATCTTACGGCCTTTGAATACCAGTATGCAAACATCATGATGGAGAATAGCATACTGGAGAGTTATCTCGATTGCCGTATGGATATTAGTTACCAGTATATAACATACATTACATCAACAGAACATGTTGACACAACAAAAATAATAGAGATAACAGAAAACTCAGATTGGATTCTTGCAGACTCTGCGGGGTTAAACTTTATAGCTGATTTCACGGCCAATGACTCACTAATGCTCATCATGCCCGTTCAGTGGGTAATATTCAACCGTTATAAGTATGATCGTGCATTTTACAAATCGGTCGTAAATTTGGATTCTCTTAAGGGTAAGGTCGATGATGCCACGTTATATGCACTTGAATCATATATGACGGACTCCATACACCTCGCCAACGATATGAAACTATTCGGTGCCTCAGAGCCGTCGCTGTTCGGAAAGATATGCATGATGCAGGATATTGACCGCCATCTTGAAACTCTTAATACAATCTTGATTCTTTATGCCGTTGCCAATCCGGATAGTGTACTCACGTCATATATGACTAAAATGAAGGGCCTTCTGAATGATGCAAACCTTGAGGCACGTGCTGACCGGATATATCAGGATTATTTCCGCAAGCAGGTTCCTTATTGGGATCTTCCCGAGTGCAGAGGCAAGGAGGTATTGAAATCCATACTGGCAAACTACCCCGGCAAGTACGTCTATATAGATTTCTGGTCTACAGGATGCGGCCCCTGCATATCCGGTATAAAGAGATGTTACAACAATCGTCGTGAGCTGATGACCGGGAAGCATGACAAGTTTGTCATGATATTCATTACCAGTGACCCGGAAGAGGCATACGAGCCTTTCCGTAAAGAGTGGCTTGAGGGAGCAGAGAGCTACCGCCTTTCACAGGATGACTACAATGTACTGGCAGGAATGTTCAATTTTTCTGCAATACCACACCACGAGATGATAACTCCCGATGGCCGTGCCGTTACCAACGTACCGGAAATGTTTGTCGTCAATCCTGATGACCCCGATCCAGAGCTACAGTCAAAACAATAGTATGTGACGTAGGATGAGGGTATCTCTAACAGAATAGGTATCA
>FZPS01000023.1_pt303 | contig 11711 bp, 14 predicted proteins | sample 1817821 | NCBI WGS metagenome assembly FZPS01 (sample SAMEA104158645, study PRJEB21678) | metagenome | place: Germany | collected 2015-04-21 | reverse complement strand
CAGCGCAATGCGGAGCTGGGTCTTGAAAAAGGGCACTTTCTCATAATCCACGATCTCATCGTCAGTCTGGACATCTTCCGGGAGCCTGTCCCTGCCGTTCACAGCCCATTCAGTTACCGGCTTGCCGCCTGCAATGTGCTGGGCCACAATTTCCCTGGCCTTTTCTGCATCAATCTGACCGTAGAGCACCTTCTTGCTTCCAGGCAGAATTACCTCTGCCAGGGGCTCCTGGGCACAAAAACCGATACATCCCGTTTGGGCTACCGCAACATCATCGATATTGCGCTTCCTGAGCTCGTCGCAAATCGCGTCATAGACCTCCTGGGCTCCGGCAGCAATACCGCAGGTGCCCATGCCCACCAGCACCTTCGCCTTTTTCTCTGCTGCCTCTTTCTGCATCAGCTCTGCCTGCTGCCTTTGGAAAGCCAGTAAATCATCTCGGGTTCTAATCATTGACGTCACCTCCACTCCCGCCGCTACTCATACTGCTGCAAAACTTCCACTGCTTTGTCTGCATCCATCAGTCCATAGGCTTTTTGATTAATGGTCATGACAGGAGCAAGACTGCAGGCTCCGAGGCAGCGTACGGCAGCCAGGGAAAACTTGCCATCTTCGGTAGTCTCGCCGGCTTTAATGCCAAGTTTTTCTTCTAATGCGTTCACTACCTGAGGTGCCCCTTTCACATAGCACGCGGTTCCGTAGCAAACAGCAATCTGATACTTGCCTTTGGGTTCTACGGAAAAATGATGATAGAAAGAAACCACGCCGTAGACTTTATTTAAAGGAACGTTCAACCCTTCGGCAACCGCCTCCTGCACATCGCGGGGCAGATAGCCCATGATTTCCTGCGCCCTGTGCAGCACTTCAATGAGGGCGGATTCTTGGCCCCGGTAAGCTTCAATGACTTCATTCAGCTCATCCCAGGCTGTTTTGCAATTACAGGTCCCCATGTTTACCTCCTGTGAAAAAATTATCGTGTTATGTTATTGTCATTCTTCTATTAATTAGGCATTTACCGCTAGAATCCTTTGGTCAGTTTTGGATCTTTTCCTGGCTGAATCTGTCAAAGAACAGAGCCGCACTATGGGGATGCACAGCATACTGTTTCCGCCTGGAGTTCATGGCAGCAATTTCAGCTAAATAAGCGTATCTGACCTTTTCTAGGTCCAGCAGATGATTTGAGTTCGCAAAGGCCCTCAGCAGGAAACGTGCACTGGTTTCCTTGGCCTCTGTCAATGGCGGATGGTAAGTGACTGCGTAGGCGAGGATCCTCCCCATGTCAATTTCCGGTTCGCCAAACATGGGCTCGTCTTCGAAATCCACACCGACACATCTGCCCTCGTACCACAAGAAATTCCGCAGGTTGCAGTCTCCCCGCAACGTCGAGGTGATGCTGTGGTACTCCTCAAGCCAGGCCGCGAGGGCCCGGGCCTGCTCAAAGCTGAGCTCTTCCACCAGGTCGGCATAGGGCACCCCAGGGATGTACTCCATTTTCAAGGCGTTGCCTTCCTTGCCTAACAGGGCGGGAACCGCCAGGCCTGCCGCACCCAGGTATTCCAGGGCCAGCGCCTCTCGGAACAGCGCTGCTTCATCGGGATACTCCTTAATCACTATGCCATGCCTGAAAGTGACCTTGTTTTTCTTGGAAAAAAGTCTCATAGTCCAGCCTCATTTCGGAACATGCACGCTGGCATGCGCTTCTACAAAATCCACAAGCAGCCCTGGCTCTTGCAGGGCGTTAAAGACAGGCAGGCCGAGAAGCTCCCTGGCTCCGCCGTTGGCGAGGACCCCGGAGATGGCTGCAGCCCGTCCATCCAGCCTTTCTTCCACCTCTTCCATACTATGGGCCGTAATGATCCGGGGACAGTCGCAATCTGCCACTCCCTCCAAGATCACATAGTCCTGGTCATAATGCCTTAAGATCTTTTCGATGGGAAGTTTCCCCCGGTAGAGAATGTCCGTCTCATGGAAGGCCCGGGCGGTTATGAGCTGGGAGCCGCTGGCGCGGTGACGGCCGGTGTCTTCCGCCGGATCCGGATCCAGGGCAAAATCCGGAGAATGTATTTCCTTGACCGACCCCACGGAATAGCCCCGCGCCCGCAGTCCCTTAATGATCACTTCACAGACTGTGGTCTTGCCGGAGTTCGACGTGCCGATAATTGCAATAACCTTCATCTCAGGCCTCCCTAAGCAAAGAAATAACAGGCAAAAGCCGTGATGCCCAACCCAAGTAAGACAGAAACCAGCGCCCAATCCCTAGGCGCCATCCGTATCTCCAAGTAACTGGTCCTCCTGTCAAAGGCGCCAAAACCCCTGGCCTCCATCACCACGGCCAGTACACGGGATTTCACAACTGCATCGGCCACGACCGGAAGCAAGAGATCTGCATAGAGGCGCAGCTTCCTTCTGAGGGGAAGACTCTCCAGCTCCACTCCCCGCAGCTGCAGGGCGGTTAGGGCGTCGGAAAACGAGGACGTGAAAACGGGTATGAAGCGCAGAGCGATCATAAGCTGGAAGGCAAAAAGATAGGGGACTTTGAGCTTGGTCAAGGCAGCCAGTACCCTGCGGCTGTTTTCCCCTGCCATTACCGCAGCGCAGCAAAGAATGACAAAGAAGCGCAGCAAAGTAGTTACGCCGCGCATGATGCCGTCAGAAGTAACTAAAGGGAAGCCCTTAAGAACCAGAAACGCCGTGCCGGTCTGGACAAAGAGGATATGAATCACAAGGACGAAAGATAAAATCGGCAGGAAACGCCTGATTCGCCCCAGCAGAATGTCTAGATCCGCTCCGAAAGCAGCCGCGCCCGCGAGGGTGAAGAGCGCGGCTCCCAGCATCCATCCTGGCCTAAAAAACATCAGGCCGCCGGTTGTGCAAAGCAGCACCCAGAGCAGTTTGACCCTTGGATCTGTGTTTGTCATGACGTCACCTGCCCGTTTTCCACCCGAATCCGGCGGGCCTCGGCGAAACGCCGGAACAACTCTGCTTCGTGGGTAATTACTGCCAAGCCCCTGCCTTCAGCGAGGAGGTCATCAATGATTGCGTATAAAACCTCCCGGTTCGGCCTGTCCAAGCCCACCGTAGGCTCGTCCAATACTAAAAACCGGGCATCGCCCATGAGAAGGGTGCAAATGGCAAGCCTCTGCTTTTCCCCTCCGCTGAGATAGTAAACACTGCGCTCCTTAAGATCTGCCAGCCCAAAGCGTTCAAGAAGCCGCTCCGCCTTGCGGGAGGATCTCTCTCTTTCCTCTCCCAAAAGGTCCGCTGCCCAAGTCATTTCCTTCCATACCGTGCCGGCAAAGAGCTGTCGGGCAGGGTTTTGGAACAAATAGCCCACTTGGCTGCCGATGCGGCCTAGGGAAAGGGCTGCTGCGGGCTGCCCGAAAATACGCACTTCCCCCTGCTTTGGCTGTAAAATTCCGCACATCAGCTTAGAGAGGGTGGTCTTGCCGCTGCCGTTCGGCCCTGTGATCAGGCTGAGCCCGCCCGGGGCAAACTCCAGCCTCGGGCAGGTCAGAGCAAAGCCTTCCCTGCCGTATTGAAAAACAAGATTGGATATGGCAATGGCAGAAGTCACAAAGCCACCTCCTGCACCCGTCCCCCCCGCAGTTCGTAGATGCGCTCAGCCAGGTCGAAGTGGTCCTCGCTGTTTTCCACCAAGAAAATTGAACGGCCCATCCCTTTCAGCTCTCGAATAATGCGCTTGACTCGCTTAGTCGTAGCAGTATCCAGCTGGGAAAAGGCCTCATCTAAGACCATTATCCTAGGCTCCAGAGCCAAAGCTGCGGCTAAGGCGACGAGCTGCTTTTGGCCGTGGGAAAGCCTGTCCGGCGCCGCCTTGCGGAAACGGGTCATCTGTACAGCCGCAAGGGCCCTATCAATGCGCAGGACGATTTCGTCCCTGGGGAGGCAGAGGTTTTCCGGTCCAAAGGCAACCTCGTCTTCCACGGTGGGGAAAAAGAGCTGCGCATCGGGATCTTGAAACAACACACCCACCTGCTGTACAATGGCGGCCAAGGAAAGGGTGCGCATCTCCTGGCCAAAGAGCAGCACCTCGCCCTCAACTTCCCCCGGTATGGAGCGGGGAATGATGCCCGCCAGGATATAAGCCAAAGTGGTTTTGCCAGAGCCGGATGGCCCCCGCAATATTACGCATTCTCCCTGCCGGAGGCTGATGTTCACTTCGCGGAACAAGAGCTTAGATTTTGGATAGGAAAAGCTGATCTGCCGTGCTTCTAGGGCGTTCACCTGACGATTATCTCCTCCATAAACTTAACCCAGCGCTGGGCGAACTCGCTGTCCCTGATCACTAAGTAATAGGGCCCAAATCCGCCTTCTCCCTTAGGCTTCAGTGCCTCGCCGTCCATGGCGATGGTAATATAGACGCTTTCCGGCTCCAGAATCTCCTCGCCCTTGAAGGCAGAGGTATAGCCGTCCGAAGCTTTGACCTCCACAGCTGCATCCGCCCGAAGGTCTATCTTGAACTTCTCTAACACTTTCCTCAGTTCCACGCCTGTGAAGTCTGCATCCCTAGAGCCAGCTCCAGTGCGCATCACAGTTGTGAATTCAACAGGTGCCAGGTCCAGAATATCCTGCATCCCAACACGCTCTTCTCCGCCGGGGTGCTTCAAAAGGAACTCGGCCTGCATTTCCAGCTCTTTCTTCAGCTCCAGATCGCCGCGGTTAAGGTGGGCCAATACGCCTACGGCAATAACCAGTATGCCAAGGACAAGCACAATGCCCAGGGTTTGTTTTTTCGTTCTCTTTGCCATCTTATTCTAATCTCCTTTTACCGATGTGATAGTAGGTCCAGTTTCTCCAAACCCTTTACGATGCTGCTGGCCAGAAGGCCGCCCAAGCCTCCGGAAAGGGCTGCGGCAGCAATAGACAGCAGCAAAGGCACAAGGGAAAGGTTAAAAATCGCCAGGTTTACCCCGAATGTTCCCGCCATGTTGGCTATCATGCCTGCCACAAAACAGCAAAAGGGGCAGCAGCCTCGGTGCCTGCTGAGGAAAAACCAAGCTTCCACTGCCAAACCTGGCAGAGTATAAGTGATGAGACTTGCAGCCCCATGGGAGCCGAAGGTTCCGGTAATTGTAACCAGCACTGCCTGGATCAGAGCCGTCAAAAGGGCGGCGCCCAGCTTGCCTGTAATTGCCGTTCCCAGGATCAGAAACAGCATGTAAAACCCTCCGGCCACAACGCCTCCAGGAATGAACAGGGGCCCTGTGATTGCCTGTGCCAGGGGCACAATAATTACTTTACTGGCAATGCCCATGCCGGCGAGCATAGCCAAGACCACATAGTCAGACAGCTGAAAATATCTCTGTTTCCGTTCTTTCCCCATCAGTTTGACCTTTCCTGTTCTTTGAATTCAATCCAGCATAATAGTATCCTGAACCTGAAGCTTACCGCCCTGCATCAACACCTTGCCCCGGGCGATGACGGTATCAAGCCCAAGATCTTCATCCATAAGCAGAAGATCTGCGTCAAAGCCAACTTCCAGCCTGCCCTTGCTTTCCTCAAGCCCCAGGGCCTTCGCAACGTTAACCGTCACCAGGCTGAGGGCATCCGCCACTGGCAGTCGCTCCGCCTGGATCAATTCCCGAATCACTCCCGGCAACGACTGCATCGAAGCAGCACAAAGGCCGATCATCTCATTTTGCTCATTCCATTTAGGCAGGCTGCCATTGGCGTCTGAGCTAAGCGTGATACGGTCAAGGGGAGCACCGGCCTGCAGCGCAGCGGTGATATCTCCTGCAGCATCCTTCGGCTCGGCAGTGGCGGTGAAATCTAGATAGCCGCCCATTTTAGCAAAGCGTACAGCTGCCTCCCCCAACTTACCCACATGAGTCGGACGGAAGTGTTTAATGGGCAGATCTGTTTCCTCCAGGATCTCAAAGATCAGATCAAGCTGCCTCCTGCCCCTCCCCATATGGATCGTAACCAGCCCTGGCTTTCCGCTGATTAGAGAGGCCATACGCACATCACTGGCTAATCTGATCAGCTCCTCCTTAGTTGGATGGGAGCAGCGATGGTCGGACAGGGCGATCTTAACCCCGATAACCTCTTCAATGAAAGCAATATCATTCTTGACATCGCCGGTGAGGGTTCTTGCTGGGAACTGATAGGAGCCTGTGAGACAATAGGCTGTGATCCCCTCTTCCCTTAAAGCCTTGGTTTTAGCCACCAAGTCTTCTACACTGCGGGTAATGCCGTCGGTGCCCAACACCCCCACAAGGGTGGTAACGCCGGCACTGACACAGTCTGTAAACCTAAGGGCCGGAACCCTGGTTTTAAAGCTTCCTTCGCCCCCGCCGCCGGTCACATGAACGTGCTGATCAATAAAGCCGGGGGCGGCCAGAAGCCCTCTGCCGTCGATCCTTCTTGCCCTTGGATAAGCAGCAGACAAACCTTTGCCGATTTCCACAATCTTATCATAGCATAAAACCAGATCATTCACCCCTCGATCCTCCGGGGCGCAGACATGGACATTCTCAATTACAGCCAGCATCTCGATCACCTCAAAATTGTGTGAGGGACAGGCCCTCGATCAACTTGATCAATTTGACTAATTCCACCTTTTATCCCCCATCCCTTTTCCGCAAAGCATTATCTGCCCAGCGGCCCGCCTAGAGGCAAAAAAAGTGCGCCACGAATCCTCTCGCGCGCACCAGCAACTATTAATACTGCTTCCCCATGTCAGCTCTTGCGGCTGAACTTTTCCCCGCATTTTGCGCAGGTAATCGTAATCTTGCCCCGTCCCTTGGGCACCCTCAGCCTTTGCCTGCACTTAGGGCATTTAAAGTGGCGATGGGTGTCCCGTTCCTGGAAAATGCGCCTCTGTACCCTGAACCAGGCTTCTACAGCCCCTTTCTTTTCCAGGAAGAGTTGGTTTTCCCGGCGCCTCCTAAACAAAGACCGGGAAAAAGTACGGTACAAAGCCCAAATTACTCCGGCGTAGTACACCAGCTGGAGCAGGGGAAACCTGAAAATCCTGGCCAAAAAAAGAACAGCCACACTGGCAATGAGGATAAACAGTGTAAACTGGTCCACTCCATTTCGTCCGTACATAAATCTTTGCAAACCCATCTGCAGCCGCGTCTTAAACTCCTGCCACTTCACGTTGACTCCCCCAAACCTAAACAATTCACCTGCACAGGTTCTTCTGCAGCAGGATAGAAATTCCTTCCTTAAGAAGCGTGCAGGTACAAGGGATTTGCCTTCTGCAGCCGAAGGAGGTAAGAGACAAATAGCAGAAAAGAGGCCTTTGGCATGGCACTATATCGGTTTGACACCCATGTTCACACCAGTGAAACCAGCATTTGCGGCAAAATTCCCGGAGCGGAGGTGGCCCGGCTTTACAAGCAGGCAGGTTACAGCGGGATTGTGATCACAGATCACTTTCACCTGGATTTCTTTGCCCGTTTCCCTGATCTGTCCTGGCCGGAAAAAATAGCCCGCTACCTGGCAGGCTACCGAGCCGCGCTGCAGGAAGGAAGGAAAATTGGCCTGACAGTGCTCCTGGGCATGGAACTCCGCTTCCCAGACAGTGAAAACGATTACCTGGTGTACGGTTTTGACGAGGCTTTCCTTTTGGAACATGAAGATCTCTGTCAACTTGGCCTGGAAAACTTCCATCGCCTAACTCGAGGCAGAGACATTTTGATTTTCCAGGCCCACCCCTTTCGCGACGGTCAAAGCCGAGCAAACCCGAGATTCTTGGACGGCGTGGAAGTCTTTAACGGACATCCCCGCCAAATTTCACGCAACCGCCTCGCTGAAGCCTTTGCCAGCGAAAACCGCCTGCTTCGGATCGCCGGTTCCGATGCCCACTTCCCTGCCGGCATAGGCACATCGGGGATTCTCACCCCTGAACCAATCACCTCTATCGGGGAATTTGTAAAGCTTTGGGCTCAAAGCGGGCCGGAGCTGATCGTGGACTGAAGAGCCCTGGCGCATTGCCAGGGCTCTTGGCTTCCAAAGACAATTATCACAGTTTAAAGTGCCCAACCAGTTCCTGCAGCCTAGCTCCCATGGCTGTGAGATCCTGGGACGAACTGGCTATTTCCTCGATAGAAGCTGCCTGTTCCTCAGTTGCACTGGAGATTTCATGGCCTGCAGCATTGGTTTCCTGGATGCCTGCCGAGATGTGACGAACCTGCTCTACAATCCCCTCTACTGCCCCAAGAATGTCCCTCAAGATCCTGCCGCTCTCACCCACGCTCCCAAGGGCCTCTTCAGCCTGCCGGGCGCTGTCTTTCATGCCGCTGACGGTAGAGGAAATGCCGTTTTGGATCTGGCCGATCAGTGCTGTGATCTCTGCCGCGGCATCAGCCGATTCTTCCGCAAGCTTTCTCACTTCCTCCGCCACCACTGCAAACCCCCGGCCGTGCTCCCCTGCCCTGGCTGCTTCAATGGCGGCATTGAGGGCCAACAGATTGGTCTGATCTGCAATGGCGCTGATGGCATCAACGATCTTGCCAATTTCATTGGAAAGGGTGCCGAGATTGGTCACCTCATCACTCATGCTTTGAGTATTGTCCCGCAAAAGGCCCATTTGGTTAACAACATTGGCGATGGCCTGATCGCCGTCGGCCGCCTGCTGGGAAATACCTTCTACATTTTTGCTCATCTGCTGGGCATTTGTGTTCATCATATCCAAGGAACTCGAAAACTGGTTAGTGGTGCTTGCTACCTGTTCAATGGAGGCACTCACTTCCTGTGAGGCGGCAGCCAGTTCCTGGCTGGTGCTGGCCAGCTCATCAGTGGTGCTGGAAACCATCCCCATGGCCTCCCGCATGCTGTTGATCGTGACATGTAAAGCCTGGGCAACTCTGCCCACCTCATCTGCGGACCTGACCTTTACATCTCTGGTCAAATCACCTTCCGCCACCGCCTCAATGGCTTGCTGCACCTCCTGGAGAGGATGGGAAATGCGTCTGGCAAATACGATGCCGGCCACAGCCCCTGCCGCGATCAGCGTGGCAGAAACCGCGAATAAAAATGTCCGCAGCCGGTTGATGTGATAAAGCTTGTCTGACTCCATGGCGCCAATGGCAATCCGCCAACCCTTCGAAGGGACCGGAGCCAGGCCAACCAGCCTGGTCTGCCCATCTTCCAAGGCGTAGGCGACGACCACAGAGTTATCGGATTCGGACAGGGCTTCCTGAATCGCCCGGCCCGCATTAATAAACCGGGAAGTTGGGTCAAAGACGCTTGCCTGCTCCATCACAACCGCTGGATCCGGATAGGCATAGATCGTCCCTTCGCCGTTAATAATGTAGGCCCAGCCTTGCTCCCCAAAACCCAAGGGGGAGATGATGTCATTAAGCATCATCCCGTCACCTCTGGCGATGAGGACACCGGCCACCTGGCCATTTTGTCTGATGGGAACGGCATACATCAAGACAAGGGAGTTGTTGACTCGGCTGACGATCAGATCTGAAACCACCGCCTTGCCTGCCAGAGCGTCGATGACGTAGGCCCGATCAGCCAGATTTGCAGTTGAACCGTCAGTGTAATGGGCAATACCGCTCTTGTCTACAATGCCCAGGGCCAGAAACTGAGTCAGGCGCCCCTCCTCAGCCCGGAGTGCAGGCAGCTGTTCGTCCCAGTTCATGCCGCTGATTTCCGGACGTTCAGCCACTGTTTCCAGTACAGCCAGCTGCAGTTCAAAACGGCTCTCCAGGTAGCGGCTTCCCTCTTCTGCCATGAGCCGCAGCGCCTCCCTGACTTCAGCCTTAACCGCTTCGGTGCCGTTGCGATAAGCTAGAACACCCAGTATGCCGCAAATGACCAGCACCAAAACCGCTATGTAGATCGATATCTTAGCAGCAATGCTTCTCAGTTTAAACAAAGAAAACTCCCTCCCCTTTTGTACTCGAACACGTTCCGCCGGCAAGTGCGAGATCAAAAAAGAGGCTTCAGTCTTCGGTTGCGATAAGGTTACTTGTCAGGGGGGCCAAAATCCCATGCCTGCTCGATCACAACGTGCGACACAGCCTCTGTCGATCCAATATTTCTTAACAATAAAATTCCACTTTCGACCCAAGTATTCCTCCCTCTAATAGCAAGGTTCAATTCCCATTTTTGCTTTGAAGATCAGTTTATCCCCCTCTGCATTTACACCCTCAACGTAGACCAGGCCCTGATCCAAACGGGAAATGTCCTTGTACAAGGTCACTGTTTCCCCCGGCAAAGCCTCGTTGCTGTAATTGACCTCAATGGAGTTGATTCGGTGCTTTTTGTGCGCAGCCAAGCTGAAACAGTCTGCAATGAAGTCCACATACTTGGCATTGTTGACATGGCCGTTGACATCAATATCGCTGTAGCCCACTACCCTTTTGTGCACAGGTTCCAGTTCGCCTTCGGCCCTTAGTTTCCCAAGCTTTGCATCAATGGCCTTTTCTGAAATAAACTGAAGTGCTTCAGGGAAGACCGATTCAGCTTTCTGCAGCCGTCTGGTCTCCACATCTATTACAACCCAAACGGAAACTGCCTTGGCAAGCACCTCGCCTTGGGCATCCCTAACCAGGAAATTCCTCAGGCACTCCACCCTGCCGGGGAGGTTAGGCCAGGTTTCCACTGTAATTCTTTCACCCCAGGCGGGATAGCGCATCAGATCGACCCGCATCCGGGCCAGCACCCAAAGGCCGTTGTGCTTCGCCAACATCTCTTTTCTGCCTATGCCCAGCTCCTCCCCGTGCAGAACAGCTGCATCCTGCAGGCACAAAAACAAGGCGCTGAGCTTGATGTTCCCGCGGAAGTCTACCAGGCCGACCTCCACTTCATACTCTTTGCTGAATGATGGGCTAAACCGCATACCATGTCCCCCTTAACACCAGCGTTACACAAATCATGCTAGATAGATTATACCATAATGTCCGCGACCATGTTTTTTGGCTCCGCAATTCAGACACAAGGGTGAGCTGAGCAAAGGATTTACCTCGCAAGGCGTCGAATAGGAAAATAATTGAAATGGAAAACAAGCACCAGAAAGGGGAGATATTTTGTTCGCACAACACTTCGCCAACTTCCTTCTTGACAAAGGACGCATTTCTGAAACAGACTACGCCCTAATCAGTGAGCAGCAGAAAAAGGGAAGAGTTAAGCTTGGCCTAATCGCGGTGGCAGAGAACATGCTCACCAAGGAGCAGGCTGAAAAACTGAACGCTCTGCAGAGGCAGACAGACAGACGCTTTGGTGATTTGGCAGTTGAACAGGGATACTTGTCCGCTGAACAAGTGGACAGGCTCCTGGAAATGCAGGGAAACTCCTATCTGCGCCTGGTGGAAATCCTTACCGAAAACGGGATTCTAACGCTGGCAGAGATTGAATGCTGTCTCAAGGAATACCAGGCAAAGCACGGTTTTTCTGACCAGGATCTGCAGGTACTGAAGTCGGGGGAACTGGCGGAGACCATTCCGCTCTTTGTCCGGACAGATCATCCCCTGGCTGCAGACTACCTGGGCCTGGCTGTCCGCAATGTGATCCGGTTTATTCACAACCAGCCCCTGCTGGGCAAACTGGCCAAGACGTCAGCCTATTCCTTCGGCCGCCTTGCCTGCCAGGAAGTGACAGGGGATCATCAGCTTTGGCTTGGCTTTGCCAGCAGTGCTGATGAACTTTTGGAAATCGCTTCGCCCTTCGCGAAAGAGGATTTCTCCGAGCTGGATGAAGATGCCCTAGACTCTGTCTGCGAGTTTATAAAC
>FZPS01000027.1_pt68 | contig 11714 bp, 14 predicted proteins | sample 1817821 | NCBI WGS metagenome assembly FZPS01 (sample SAMEA104158645, study PRJEB21678) | metagenome | place: Germany | collected 2015-04-21 | reverse complement strand
AACTGTCATTCTGTGCTCATGTCAAAAAAATAAACCCTGAAATGCAGCATGCACCAGGGCTTCATTGGAGCCAACGATGGGACTCGAACCCACGACCTACGCATTACGAGTGCGAAAAATGCCTTTTTATATCTTTCGGTAAATCTATATATCCCTTGATATTGCTCGATTATAGGGTATTGGTAATTTATAACTTTAGGCGATTTTTGGGGACTATTTATAACTTTAGTACCCAAATAGTACCCAAAATGCTTTTGACTTTTTGATACACCTAACCTAAATGCGTCAAGAAATTGCGTCAAAATGAGTATTAATGCTTATTGTTGCAATATCAATTACTCTATATTTCAATATGCACAGTAAGATTAATACTAAAAGCAGAGTAACTATACTGTGAGCCCAAGTTCTGTGCTTTCCTCTGCTCTCAATATAATCCGGTAAAACCGAGAAAAACCAGGCAACAGAAAAACTTATGACACCATAAACCATAAAGACTCTATCATCGTAACTATAATGTTGAAAAACTAAATAGATATAAACAAGGCTTGCTAGACAGGCAGAACCGTATTTATGACTGATATGTTTCATTTTTTCACCCCCATACAATCTATGAGGTACAAGAGTGAAAAATTATTGCCCTTTCCAATATCCTTAACTATGCACCCGATGCCAAAGCCTATCTTACGCAATTGTAGTCGGTGCCCGAAATTTGTGCGAGATTTTTGCTAATCGATGCCAATGACTTACCGAATGACCCGCAGCCCCCAAAAACAACCCCTTAATTTGCGTTTTAAGCCAACCAAAAACCCCCTGTAATACCATAAGGTATTTAACGGGGGAAAATTTCGTTACAGGGGCAAATAGACGGCTTAAACATATAAAATTTATCCTTATGGGTATAGTAATCCCACTGAAGCAGCTAAAACATAGCCAACAGCAGGAAATTATAAGCGTTTGGAGAATAGAAACGTAAAACGCAAAATGATTGAGGGGTAAAAATGAACTTTATACCACGGATACGGGAACGCCGGATGGAAAAACACCTTAACCAGAAGCAGTTTGCCGAAAAGTTACAGGTGGACCAGAATACAGTTTCAAAATGGGAAACCGGGAAGGCAAGGCCCTCCCTTGAATACCTTTACAAGATGGAAGCCGTTCTCGGCTGCACCCTGAAGGATTTATTTGACGTTGAAGAAGAATGATTATTAAGGTAAAAGAATTATTAATCAAAAAAGGGGAGAGGATTGCTCCCCTCCCGGTGTGTTAGCCTTAATTATTCAACCTTTTTAACCGTTTAGCCATCTTGAAGCCTTTGCAAAATGCTTTCCTTGTGGCAATGTATTCTGTTCTACCTTTGAGGTCCTCCAGTTCCACAACCAGGACCCGCTTATTCTCCGGGACAATGCCCATTAGTGCATCAAGGATACTGTCAAACCGCTCGGTTAGTTCCGTATAGTCCTCCTGCTTCAAGCAGGGGTTTGGCACAACAGCGTATTCCTTCTTCAAAATACATTGGTTCATCAATCTGGCCCCCTTATCTTTGGTTTTGGAAGGGGGCTATTGTGTCCCCCCTCCGGTATGTTCAGGCGGATATTATGCGTTAGTGGCCGCTTCTCTTCTGTTGTATTCTTCGTAAAATACCAGGAACAAATCAAGCATCAGCCTTCTTGCGTTTCTTTTAGTCTTTACAAAGCTCCTTTTGAATGTAACTACATCAAAGTTCCTTAATGCCTCTTCCAGTTCCGCAAGGGTCAAATCGGCTGCTGTCAGTACGTTTTCGTGCTTATTACCTTTAAGGTCCGCTGTGTTAATTACGCAGAACTTTTCCGACTTTACTTCCCGAATGTATTCGGGCAATTCGACTAACACCGTTCTCGCCATTTTAACAACCCCCAATTTTTTATTGTTTTTGTTACCCTTGAAGGGGGTCCGCAAATATGCGATAATTGAAGCGGACTACCCCTCAAGGGTGGTTTTATGGGAAGCCCGGTCAGCTTGCCAAAGTCATTCCGGGCTTTCCTGCATACTAAAATAAGGGACCGGAAGTGTTGTTTGGGTATACCTTTACCGTTTCGAATTGTATAGGTGACTTTCTTGCCTCATAAATACTTACTCTATCATCCCCATATATTGTACCTATTGGCAAGCCCAACCTTAAGTCTAAATCGATTGACTTTAGCATGTAAAGCGGGGTCCGCAGTCTGAGTTCTTTGTGGACATCTATTTCTATATAGTCCATAAGGTCAGGTATTTTAGTAATTAGCTTTTCATACAATTTAAGCAATACGTATTGTTGATATATAGGGAATTCTGAAAGGATAGATTCGTAAGCTACAATCATGTTACGAAGCATTGTTATTTTATCGCCGTCACATTCTTTTCCGATAGATATTAAGTTTTTTAGTATGTTAATGAACTCGGGATTATTCAACGTCATATAACCTTGGTCTATAATGTCGCCTCTTACGGTTATCCATTCGCCTGTATTCTCGTCCTGGATTTCTATTTCTGTCAACTTTTCTTCATAATCACTCAAGGTGAGGTCCGAGAAGTATTCATCCTCAAATTCGTAAATCAACCCTTCAATTTTTAAATCCTCCTTTGTTTTGTTTGTAAAAAATTCTAACGCTTCATCATGTGCATTCCTGCTTTTCATCCAAGCCTCAACCTCCTTTCTATTGTATCTAATTGTTTTTCCGATTCTTTCGTACGGCATTCCCTCCTTTCTCCATCTGTATGCAGTAGTAGGGCTAATCTCCAGCAGTTCACACAGCTGCGCTTGCGTCAAATACTCTTCACCCATAATACTCCTCCTTCTTTTTATGATTTTCAAAAGCATTCAAATGCTTTCATTATGAATTATATAATGCAATGCTCTGAATGTCAATGACTTATTTTGAAATATATTAGAAAATTTTAAAAAAATTTTTTATGCACGAATATGCAGTATATAATACCGAAAACCAAAAATTATGCACAAAGCGGTACTATTTTTTGTTTATATATGCATGTTTGCAAGCAACGGAACCCGGACTACACCTGGTGAGTAGAGGATTTTAGCGCAAATTGTAGAATATCAAAAATAAAAAATCCTTGAAAGGAAGTGTTTAAATATGCAAGAAATAACACTGGAAGAACTGGAAAGGGAAATGCCGCCATCAATTACTATCCAGGTGGCAGCACCAATTATGGGGGTAAGCCAACAATTTCTGCGGTTTGCGCTGCGGGATGATAGGTTCCCGTTTGGTGTCGGCGTTAAGATGGAAAAGCAATATGAATACTATATAAATACGCTGCGATTTATTAAGTACTTAAAAGCCCAGGACATGCATTGGTCCCCTTCTACTGAAAGCAAAATTGAGTAGACGGATGCATACTTCATAGCAGGCACTACTACATAAAAGGGAGGTATAAAGAAATGAAATGCAAGACTATTACTGAAATGATGGAGCGGTTAGAACAATTGGAAAAAGAAGAACCCGTCAAAATCTCAGTGCAGAAGGCCGCCGACATAATGAGAATACCGGAGCATAGGTTAGGCCTTGGGCTTATGCAGGGCAAATTCCCCTTTGGCGCCGGATGCAAAGATGGACGGAATGAGTACTGGATTAGTACTAAGCGATTCGTCAAATACATGAAGGCAGAAGATATGAACTGGCCGCCTCCCATCATTATCCGACGTGTAATCTATCCCGCAACAGAGCCAGAGGTATGAGATAGCCCCCTATATGGCTGTATAACGCTTTGTTTTAGCCTGGGCTATGGTAAGGGGTCTAGCGTGCAGGAAAGCCTTTGTAGGGGCAGGACGGAAATATATGAGGAACTGTATCCGGAAACCAAAAGGGAAGCTACTTTAAAACAAAATTTACCGAAAGACGGAATCCGACTTTCGGGCAAACCCTCATTTGTTGCCGATACTTCTTCAAAGACAGGCAAAAGCAAAAGGGCCATTGAATGGGAACGGGCGAAGGAAAATAAAGGCATGCGAGGCGACATCCCGCAGAAATCCGCAAAAAGCTATAAACCTATTGATACAAGGAAGGAACTCACCAGCGGAAGGAAGATGTATTAAATATTTTGGCCGCATCTTCCCCCGAATTGACTTCGTCAATGTTGACAAAGTCCACAGCAAGATAATAATTATCATATAATAATTATTATCCATTTTATCCTAATACCGTTAGGGAAAGATTTCCCGAACGGGAGAAAGGGAAAGCCTTAATCGGCGCTTTGTTTGTCAGAAATCTGATGGACAAGACAATACTACCGTTCAACAGAAATCCGTGTAACGGGCCAACGGATGAAGGGCTAACATTCCGTAAAAATCTGGGAAATGTTGAAATGGACCCCGATAGCGCACAGAAATCTGACAGCATGAAAACAAAGCACAGTTTTATCAGAAGTCTGAAAAAACACTTAATCAGAAGTCTGATGAAGTGAACACCGCAAAAGAACATGCTAAATAGCAGGCATATCGCCTTGTACCGTTTGGTTTTACAGGGGTTTAAGAAAGCGAATATTATTGAATAAGTGTGTTTACAGTTATTTACAAATAATAAGGGGAATAGGTTAAAGGGGAAAGGGAACTTATTCGATAATACAGTTTCATTGCCCCATGATAAACCCTATCAATTGATAATCATTATCAATTACTAATAATTACAGATACACCCCAAGCAATGCGATTTCAGGCGCATTCGCCTTGCTGCTCATTACGTTATTGTGTCCCATAATGGTAATAGGGGAAGGAGTTTGCCGAAACTGTAAAGCTGGTAGCGGGAAACCGAAAAGCAAGCGGAAGCGGAAAGCCGTATGTGCATAGGCTTTGAAGCAAGCAATGATAATATGCTAATATGTTAACACCCAGGGCGTTTTTCCCTATGCTTCAATGCCCCTTAAGCCCTGTATTATCAAGGCTTTAGCCCAATTATACAAAGCGTTTATTTTGTTCAATTAAGAATGTAGCAATATCAAGGCTTTGCGGGCTTTTTGTCTTATTACAAGGCTAAATGCAGGGGCAAAAATGCCACCGGAAGCGGCTGCTGGACCCTTGCGTTTGGGGGAAAGGACCCACCGGGGGGCATCCCTCACGCCGGCGAAAGAGTAAGCCCCCTCAAAAATATCCCTGTCTATTAGGCCCCTTTTTTACAGTGTGTTTTATCGATAAACTTATCGGAAATACAAAGGCCAATTCCTCTCCCCCTTATAACATAGCGATTAACGGGGGCGGTATTTTTACAGAAAACCTAGTATTTTCAAGGCTTTAAGCCCGTTTTGGGGTACGCCATTTTTGTCCAAAATATAGGGTATGCAGGGCCGATATCCGGGCTTAAAAGCTGTAAGTGATTGCCTATAGGTTAATCCACCATATCTTTTAGCAAAATTAGCGGTCAAAAAACCCTCAATCCCTTGTTATCACTGGGTTACGGGGCATTCTTATCTATACAAAAAAAGTGTACGATTTGGGCGATTTCGTGCAAAAATATGCAAATAGTTTGATGAGAATACCCCCGTTCTATTGTAAAATTTTAGTTATTGTTATAAAATAGAATATAAAATACAAAGGGTAGATTATTTATGAAAGCTAAAGAAGATTTTGATGGTTTAGTTTTCGATATTATTAAGGTCGAGAAGAATACAACACTTAAGGTAGAACCAGAATATGAAGAATTGTTAATGCCTACAACTAATATTATTGACTCTTTCGGAAAAATCATAAGAAATAAGCGTAGCTATATCTATACCTTGATAATGATTCAGATTACCAATCATAATAATTCCTCTTATAGTATATTATCAGATAAATTCAAATTAGTAGATAATGAGGGTAATCAGTATGAGACTGCAAACATTGATTGGCATATTAAAAATTCAATTTTTATAAATGGCTATATTGATACTCCATGCACGATTATGCCTTATGGAAAAATAAAAACTATTTTGGTTTTTCCTAGGCTAGAAAAAAGGTTGGTACCTAGGAGTCTATTCTATTACGATTATGCTTATATCAACAAATCTTTAGGTCTTGCGTTAGAAGGATATATAAAAATCGATTTGAACGATTTTTCGGTAGAAACAAATGCATCAAAGCAAAAACTTAAAGAAAGAGAGGCTAAAAGAATTGAAGAAACTAATAGAAAAAAGGAGGAATTTAAAAAATATCAAGATGAATTATCTCGCCGCGCCAAACTAAATGCGGAAAGATATGCTGAAGAACAACGTTTGAGAGAAGAAAGAAAAAAAGCCGCATTGCATTATAAACAAATCCAAAAACTAGAGGACGACTATAAGAAACTGAAAAATAAAATCGATTCTTTGGAGACTTTAATTTACAAACGCTTTAATAATATATTGTCTTATAAAGAGCTTGCATCGATTGAAAATTCTATACAGAATGCCATTTTTGAAATTTCTAATATGCCAATAAATAATGATGACCTGCTTAAGAAATACAATTCAATTAAGAAAGCTTATTATGATGCTATTTCTACTCCAACAATTCACATGGTAGAATTTAAGGAAAAATTTTCTTTAGATAACATGGATTCTAAAGAATTTGAAATCTATGTTTTTGAGAAATTCAAAGAGATGGGATACAGCCCAAAACTAACTTCGGAATTTCTTGATGAGGGAATAGATATTATTCTGGAAAAAGACGGAGATAAATATGGTGTACAATGCAAGTATTATAAGCCAAATAGATTTGTAGGTTCTGAAATAATGCTTCACTTTTTAGGTGCTCTTACGAACATTCATGCTAAAGGTGGTTTTTTAGTGACAACTGGAAGAGTGACAAAAAGCGCATTATTTATTGCGGAACGAAATAACATTCAAGTTATTGTACTATAGACTGCCTATATAAAAATACTAGCTTCTGTTATAATCGTTTCTCAATAACCCCTTTCCAGTGTTGACATATTATAACAACTGAATATAGAATCAAGGCAGATGGACAGATTATGTTCATAGGAGGCGAGTAACGAATGAAAAAGATAATAATAGGCTTCATTGTCGGGGCTTTAATGTTTAGCATAATACCCGTCATGGCGCAAGAAGGCTTAACCGTTTTGCCGAACCCGTTTCCTGTGGTGGTTGACGGGGTTGTAACGGAAGTTGAAGGGTATAATATAAACGGATACACATTTCTAAAACTTGCCGACTTCGGCAAGGTAGGGCTGACGGTAAAGTTTAACGAAACGCAAGGGCAGATTGAAATTGAAACCAAAGAAAAAGCAGTTACAATACCGGAACCCACGCCGGGCAAAGGGGCTGATGTTGTGAGCGATATTGAAAAGTTTGAGGAAAACGGATACAAAGGCATTAGGGTAGACGGCGTTGAGTATTACTCCATGAAAAGCATTGCCGACAGTATCTACGATAAAGGCTACAATATAGGATACGACAGAAACGAGGATAGTCTGTTTTTGATAAAATACAATGGTGCCAAAAAGAATTCAACAAGAATACTTACAGGAATACCTTACAAGGTATTTGATGGTGCCACGCATATAGAAAAAAGTTACTGCCTAAATGAAATCTTGCCATTAGTAAAATAAAGGGCCGTAAGGCCCTTATTTCTATCCGAATACCGCAACCGGAGTTATATCTATTCGTTTTCCGTTAGCATAAACTTGACCATCTGACCATAAGAACAAACTTTCTGAAATAGGGTCTATATATATAGTTGCCGTTGGTTGCGTAGGCGAGCCCCAATATATCCCCGCATTAAAATCCACTTCACTAAGTATTAATTTCTCGCCTATTCTTGCATCTTCCGTAACATCGATATCCGTATCCGATGTTATGCTTCCGCCCCTCAATTCACCGCCTATTATCAACGGGCTTTCAATCCTTGTACTATCTATATACGTTGACTTAATGTAGCTTGGCAGGGTCGGGATTGACGGCTTATTCGTAACCTGTGCCCAAGATATTGTGGCATTAGGACCCATAACCACGTTAGTGCCTACTTCAAGGGTTTCTATTTGTGCCGTAGTTATCTTTGCTTCTTCGGTGGTTATCTTTTTGGCTTCAAGGCTTATTATCTTGCCATCAACGATAGTCATATCCTCGATGCTGTGCCCGCTAAACCGCCCGCCCTCGGTGAATTTGCCGTCAATGAAGTCCGTCATCCCAAACGCCGCTTTAAGCTGTTCAAAAAACCTTTCCTGCGGGTCGCCTATTTCCAGTTCGCAGTCCCAGGGCATAAACAGGTTGTATTTATGCCTGATTATCCTTACCCTTGGATTGTCCGGGGCGACACTGGGGTCTATTACGTCCACCATGTCACCTAAGGAGAAATTCTCGTGTTCATATTCGGGCAACGTCCGAAGGTCGGCTATTTTAACCCTATACAGATACCTTGGCCTGCACATTAATTCAAGTTCAACAGTCGCTTTTTCAAGAAGTTCCTGCGGGTCGTAAATGTCTTGGTTTTTGTATATAGCCGTAAATTCTTTATCGATGTAGCTAAAGTTGGTTACATACTTCTTGCCGTTATTCACGCTTGCAATATCAAGGTCGTCATGCCCGAAGGGGTAAAGTTTGGTAACAAGCCTGTTGCTTTGGGTCCTTGTAATATGCTTTAGGTTTTTGGCATACCGTATCTGAAACCCATTATATGGCTGCCATTCGTTGCCTGAACGCAGGGAAACGGTCTTGTTTAAACTATCCCATACAATATACCCGCCCCATTTGTTCTGTATCTCCCTTACAAGCGTAAGCCTGCTCACCTTTTCCATTTCAATGTCATGTATGCCCGGTACGTCTACTGTGCCGATTGTCCAGTCTGAACCGTCCAAAACAGCGTACAGCGCATGGGCGGCAGTGCCTACCTCATAACGCCCACCTGATAAATCTGTGCCACCACCAACGATTATAACCGTCAAGTCGGCGGGGTCTGAAATGGTAGGGTCATTGCAAATATACGGTTCGGGGTATTCGGTAGCAAGTTCATTCCACCGTTCTTCCGCCATTACCTTTGTCCATAGCTTGTTATCTTCATCCCTTACAGTGTCTATTGCTTGGTCTTTAAGCAGGTTATACACCCGCCCGCCTGCGTGTATTTCACATTCCGGCGTAAGGGCTGCCAGTTTGGGCGATGTTGCAGGCAAAAGGAATTCAAGCTTGCTTTCGCCGTTAAGCCTTACGTCTATATAACATTCCTTAAGCCCATCTGCCTGTGGCGAAAGGTAGGTTTTCTTGCCATTGTGGAAAACAGTTATATATTTGGGTATCTGCATGAAAACCACCGCCTTAACGCAGGTTCTTAACTTTTCTCATTAAGTCCCGCTCAACTTTTTCACAAATATCGCAGTCATCCTGTATTGGGGCATCTTGTGAATAATTCCGTTTTGTAACCCTTTCAATTTCTTCTAGCAACTGCGATTTTGCCAAATTTGTTAGGTTACGGCTGTTTTTAATAAGCCACGTGATGAATTGTGCTTCGGTTTCTGATATTTCTATTTCGCCGTTGTTTAGTAGGTCGGTTGCCCATTTTATCATTACATTGGGGTCCCCGATACTGGATAAAGCTAAAACATTTGCCAGAGTATCGTCCATCTTTGCGGGAAGCGGTTCACCTACAAGGTTCACAAACTGTTTATCAAGGTTTAGTTTCATAATTTAATCACCCTTTCTGTTATTTTGTTTTCAGATAATTCCTGTCTATATACCTACCTGTTATATTCGTCAGTCCTCCTTTGTCCAACCTTGCGGCTTGGGTCTTGGGCTTTTTTTAAGAGGGGAAGGGCCTGCGCCCTGTAAGGTCTGAAAGTTTCGCAATAGTATTTCTGTTTCATGGTAACGAATATACTCAATTTGCAACCGGCAGCCCCCCTTGTTGGCAGTTGGCCAAGGCTATTAACCCCTACACTCTGCTGAAAGGTATTCAATCACGCCTTGCCTTATGTCCTCTGCCGGCATTGCTTCCACCGCCCGGATACTATCAAGGGTTAAGTATCGGGGGTTCCCTTTCAGGGCTTCGTACAGTTCCCAAACACCAAACCGCTTCGGGGCTTGCCTTTTTGCCGTTGCCTGCGCCCTCAGTATCCTTTTGCCCCTGCCAATCGCCCGTTCAAATATGTCGGGCTGCAAGGCTAAGCAACCCATGAGTTCAGGTTCCGTAAGAATTAATAGGCATTTTGTGGTTTTAACGGCGTAGGTTTTCTCCATATCCAAACCCCCTTATTCGAAAATGCCGATAAAGTTCAAAAATCTATTCTCATATACCATGTAGAACAAACCGGTGCTGCCGTTTCTTTGTTTTGCAATTATAAATTCTAAAAGGTCCCAACCATTGCGTTTTACTTCATCAATGAAGTCCTTGTCCAACTTCCCACGTTCAAGGGCTTTGCCGATTTCATCATTACTGGGCTTGTGAAGGAAAAGAATGCAGTCTGAATCTTGCTCAACCGCCCCAGACTCCCTTATATCCGCCAATGTTGGCCTTCTGTCCTCGGCGTTCCTGTTGAGTTGGGATAAGACAATTACTGGCATGTCCGCTTCGAGGGCAATATTCTTAAATTCCCGGGACATCTCGGCGATTTGCCTCTCCCTGCTTTCTTGTCTCTCCGCAGGCCGCAATAATTGAAGATAATCAAGCAAAATTATATCCGCTTTTTCCCGGCGTATCCTAGCCCTTACCTCTGGGACTGTTGCCGATTCTGTATCAATCACAATAGGTAAGTTACAAAGCCTGTCCATTTGTTTTTTAATCTTGCTCCAGCTTCCAGTATCGAGGTCATTGCTTCGTAGCTTGAAACCGTCTATTCTTGCATTACTGGCAAGCATCCTCTTGCCTAACTGCACCTTGCTCATTTCACGGGACACAATTAACACGGTCAGCCCTCTCCATGCCATACCCTGGGCTATTTGCAGGGCTAGTGCAGTTTTCCCCCGCCCTGGTCTGGCGGCTATGCAGGTCATCTCCCCTTTATGGAACCCGCCGGTTCGCTTGTCCAATTCGTCTATGCCGCTTTTATAGGCGATATCATCCCTCTGCAATTCGTCGAAAGTGGCAATCAGAACCGCCCGAAGGGACCCGTCAACTTGGCGGGACCCAGCATCAATGCTGTCGAGTATTTTTAAAGCCTCATTTTTCAATTCTACGCAGGACAAATCTTCATGCAATAATCTGCTGATTTTCTGCTGCGCTGCCATAAGTTCACGGCGGGCAGCCTTATCCTTCAAAATACCAATGTGATGTTCGGTTAAGGCAGAAGTGGGGACTTCGTATGCCGTAAGCCTTGCCATATCTACCCTTGAGGTTTCGTGAATTGTAATAAGGTCAATCGGCTTACTACTTCGGTACAGGTCACGAATCGCTTCAAATACCCTACGATTGACCGGGTCATAAAAATCGGTGGGTTTTAAGCTCTCTATTAAGTGTCTGGTGCTTTCGTCAACAAAAAAACTTGCTATTGTGGCAATTTCCGCTTCGGGGCTATATAAGTTTTGAAGGTCCATAATCCACCACCTCGATTTCAATCGAAATATTTTTCATGCGGCGGTAAGTTAACGCCGTATTTTTCATTTTCAGGTCCTAATGGCTTATTCTTGTTGTCGTAATTACCCTCAAGGACTTTTACAAAATTATTCTCATTTAGTAACCAGTCGAAATTGCAGCTTGTCCATTTGCCGCTTCTGCCACTTAAGAAATCACTAGCTTCTGCTTTACGGAATACATCTTCAATCTGTGATATGCTGTATTTACC
>FZPS01000018.1_pt380 | contig 11719 bp, 11 predicted proteins | sample 1817821 | NCBI WGS metagenome assembly FZPS01 (sample SAMEA104158645, study PRJEB21678) | metagenome | place: Germany | collected 2015-04-21 | reverse complement strand
TTAACAGAGGCCCCGATAACGGAAATGGAAATGAGGATGGCGATACTGATAACGATGATGATAACAGTGACAATCAGGGAAATAACAACAATCGCTCCGGCCGCAGGGGCAGATAGAACAGTAATACAAATAAAAACGTAAAGCAGCTTTACAAAATTAAGAGAGACCCGTGTATTTGCCAGGGTCTCTTATTTTGTCTTCGCTTATTATTCTATCAATACATTTAAAAACCCGGGAACAGAAAAAAGAGCAAAGAACCGGCAGCCTTTCCCAGGATAATGACTAAAACTATGAGGTACAGCCATTTAGTGATTTTAAGCTGATTTACAGCTATAGTAATAATGTCCAGCGTTTCTGTCAGCGCAGCTGCAACCATGCCTGTAAAAATTCCAAATAACAATCCGATTGGTACAGCCAACAAACTAAACTGCTTCAAAGAAAAATCAAAAAAGTAGATTACACATGAAAGCAGTGCTCCCAATACCAGACTAAACTGATAGAAAACAAGGTATTCTTCCCTTTTACTTAACTTAACTATTTTTACAGTAACACCCAATACTACGAAGAATGCAGCTACACTTGAACCGACAGCGAGGCCGCCTGATAAGGGAATTAAAATGATCAGCATGCATTTTATCAATTTTCTTTTTTTCCTTCCTGATCTCTGAGGTAATCCCTAATCTCTTTATCCGCCTGATGTATTTCCAGTTCCAGAGGACCCGGATTTTCCTTGTTCTTAAGCTTGTTTATAACTTCGAAAAATATGGCAATCCCTGCACCTATCCCTATGGAGTAAGATATGGAAAACAAAACAGGCTGAGCAGCCTTCTTGCCGCTGATAAACTGGTAAACAGTCTGATGGACTTCTTTCATGTTGACATCTGCATGAAAATACATAATGGCCAAAGCTGAACCGAAAAAAAGAAGCACAGCGGAAAAAGCAACTCTCAGAAAAACCAGCAGGGGGTTATCCTTTTCTTCCTGCACTGGTTCATATAAGGCAGATGATTCTCCGATAGGAATAACAGATACCCTATTGACAGCCTGATGGATTAATTGAACAATCTGTATTGCAGTAAGCCGCACAGGAGCGTTTATCCCATGTGGAAAGACGATTATTCTGTCTATCTGCTTCTTGATCTCTTCTGCTGCACTGACTTCGATAAAATCTGAAAGAAGGGCCCTTTCTCCGGACTTCTTTTGATAAAAGGGCTTAAATTGAAAATAGACCTCATAACTTTCCATATGAGATGCTCCCTGAATAAAGCTCTATAAACTTTGCACCAGAATATGTCCTGTTCTGGTTGGCTTTTTGACTTAGAAAGGTCCAGACTGAAATCGCACCGACTAATATGACAACCAGAGCTACGACAAGCCATTTCATCTTTTTCTTGTTTCGCTTAGCCAATTTTCAATCATTCCTGCCTTGCTCATAGAATTCCTGATACGCTTTACATATTGTCTGCAGTATCTTGATAATTATTCTATTTATGGGGACGCTTCTCAATTATTCCCAAACTATGGGGACAGTTCTCAATTTTCCCCAAAAATAAAAAATTGAGAACTGTCCCCGAATTGCCGAATTGAGAACCGTCCCCCTAGATCATATCCCGCATTTTTGCCAATATTTTTTTCTCAATGCGTGAGACCTGTACCTGGGATATATTCAGCATTTCAGCAATCTCACTCTGGGTTTTATCACGGAAATACCGCATTATAATAATTGCTCTCTCTCTTTTATTCAGCCTGGACAGCAGATCGGTTAATGTGATGCGTTTCATTGCCTCATCCACTTCAGAGCTCTTCTCTGACACCTTATCAATGAGCAAAATCGGATTATCCTCGTCTTCATATATCACATCATAAATGGAAGCCGGTGTCCGTACAGCATCCATTGCATAGACAATTTCTTCCGGCGTGCGCCCGACTTCATCTGCAATTTCCTGAATGCTGGGATCTCTGCCCAGTCTGATTTTTAACTGTTCCCGGGCAGCAGCTGACTTGTTCACCAACTCCTTAAGGGAACGGCTGACCTTAATCATACCATCATCCCTGAGGAAGCGTTTTATCTCTCCCACTATCATAGGCACAGCATAGGTGGAAAAACGCACATTGTATTTGGCATCGTAATTCTGAATAGCCTTTATCAGGCCGATGGAACCCAGCTGAAACAAATCCTCATAATCATGGCCCCTGTTCAAAAATTTCTTAACCAAGCTTTTTACCAGAGCCATGTTTTTCCGTACCAGTATTTCCTTGGCTTCGTCATCACCGTTCTGAGCCTTCTCTATCAGGATCAGGGTTTCTTCGTGAGAAAGAAGCTTTCTGTCCTCTTCACGAAATTCCGGTATGGTATTCATCATTCTCTCTCCGTTTCAGAGGCATCCGCTTGTATATATTTGATCATTCTGACCTTTGTTCCCTGGCCGGGTGCAGAACTAACCTCAACCTCATCCATAAAGGATTCCATGACTGTGAAACCCATTCCTGAGCGCTCCAATTCCGGTTTGGAGGTATAGAGAGGCTGCCTGGCCAATTCTATATCTTCTATTCCCTTTCCATGATCCAATACTTCTATTTCTACGCAATTGTCATAAATCCGAGTTGTTATTCTTACATATTCGTTAGGATTGTCATAACCATGTATGATAGCATTAGTGACGGCTTCCGAAACAGCTGTTTTAATATCGGCTATTTCTTCAAGAGTCGGATCCAGCTGGGCCGCAAATGCTGCTACTGCCGCTCTGGCAAACGCTTCATTCTGAGATCTGCTCAGAAACTCCAGTTTCATTTCATTTTTTATCTTCATTATTGATTCCCCCTAATGTCCTTTACAGCATTCTCCACAGTGTCATATACTTTCAGGATTCGATAAAGACCGGATACATCCATAATCCTTGCCAGCTGCGAACTGATATGGGTTATGCACACCTGCCCGCCCCGTTTGTTGATGGTTTTATATCGGCCTATAAAAACACCTATGCCGGAGCTGTCCATGAAATGAAGATTCCTTAAGTCAAAGATCAAATGTCGTATGGAACTGTCCTCCAGCTGCATGTCCAGGGACTCTCTGATATCATCTGCATGATGATGATCCAATTCTCCGCTCAGTTTTACGATCAAAATGTCTTTTATCCTTTTACTGCCGGTCAGCAAATTAGTTGCCCCCTTTATCCAAATCGTTCCATTATTCTTCATATGTACTATTCTTCGCACTGATTAAATCTCCTTCATCGAAAAAGGGATGATTATGGCTGCCTTTGCCATTAGAAGCAAAAAACCCCTCGACTTTTGTCGTAAGGGTTTTCAGCTCTTCTTATTTCATTTAACCGTGGTGGTATCTGATATCATTTGGGAAATAAAGCTTTATACCTCCACTTCCTGCACCTCAACGCTAATGGCCTGGCGTTTGTTAAGATCCGCTAATATCTGGTTTTCATCCGGCCAATCACGATATTTTTTTCTTTCTTCTTCTGTTAAAATCACCTTGTCGAGAATTTCCCTGCCTGTCAATTGCTTGCTGCTGACTAGTGTTTGCATGATTGGTTTATTCTCTAATACAGTAAGTACCGCATATACATATTTCATAATCCAAACTCCCTTAAGCAGATAATAAGCATTTTCGCAACTATTAGTTTACATCAAAACATGGTATATTTCAACGATTATTCGGCATTGATTATAATTATCAGGAGTTATCCGTATATATTACTCTAATCAGATTCCTACTGCTCAACCTGGTCATTATCAGTCGCATCTATCTCTTCTTCTGCTGCATCTTCATCCGTTTCTGTCTCCTTGGCAGGAGTAAGAGCTGAAACGATTACGTCATCAGGTGCATCCAAAACACTGATGCCATCCGGAACTTCCAAATCCTGTACCCTGATGTTTCCTTTTTCCGCCAGGTCGTCCATTGGAACCGATACAAAGGAAGGAATGTTCCTGGCCAGCCCTTCCACTTCTATAGAATCCTTCTGTTGCTGCACTATGTAACCGCTCTTTTCCAGACTCTCCATTCCCTCAAACCTGAGGGCTACATTAATCTTTATCTCCTGATCCAAATCCACATTCATTAAATCCAGATGAATTATTTCTTTGGAAATCGGATCTCTTTGCATTTCACGTATTCTTACTGTTTGTTTTATTCCGTCAAGCTCTATATCAAAGACAGTTCCTTCACCCACACGCTTGATAAAATTTTCTACATGGTTTTTATTGAAAAGAACCGGAGTGGTGGTAGTATTCCGGCCATACAGTACTCCGGGTACATAGCCCTGGCGTCTTAATTGCTTTGCTTTCGACTGTGGTGCTCTTATCGAAACCTGCAGTAAATCACTATTCATCGAATCATCCTTTCAAATCGTAAAAAACTGTATTCATAATTGTATCCACACCCACAAGTTTTAAACCTTGTGTCAGTTTGTAATCCTATTTTTGAGCAGTCAGCAGCAGCAATTTCACCAGATTATATTCTTATCCAGTTGTCCTGTCAGGAAACTGTAAGCGGAATCCTATTTTACAAGTTACAGTATAATATGGCTTTATATGCTTATGTATATGTGGTAACCGATCATCTGCCTTAAAATGACTTCTTCCAAAGGCCTCACCTCTTCCTTATGTGTATTATAACATATAACAGCTAAAAGACAAAAAAGCCGGTTATGCAATGCACTTGCCGGCTTATTTCTTAAGTGATCTTGATTCAGTTTGGAAAGGTTTGTATAAACTCAATTCTTTTCTGCGCTATTCTATCGTAGCTGCGATTTTCTCTTTTACAGCACTACCTATTACGCCTGCTTCTCTTCCCAGGTATTCCAATGCATTCAGCACCTTATCCAGGTGTTCCTTTGTGTGACCGGCCATGAGACTGATACGGATTCTGGACAATTTTCTTGATACAGCGGGATAGAATACCGGATTCACATAGATTCCCATCTCATGCAGGCGTCTGCCCATCTCCTTAACTTTCCAATCGTCCCCGATTATGATGGGGAAAATAGCCGTTTCGGCATTACCCAGATTGAATCCCAGACTGAGAAGATTGTTTCTGAAATAGTTTATGTTGTTCCATAATCTTTGTCTGAGCTCCGGCTCTGATGTAATGACTTTTAAGGCTTCACTAAGCGATCCGGCCGCCTGCGGCGTCATGGCAGTGGAAAACATATAACCTCTTGAATAAAACCTTAAATATTCAATCAGCTTGGAATTGGAAGCTATGAAGCCTCCGACAGCCCCCAGCCCTTTACTGAATGTTCCCGCTACAATGTCCACCTTGCCTTCCAGACTAAAATGTTCCGGGGTTCCTTTTCCATTCCTTCCTATGACGCCGGTTGCATGAGCCTCGTCAACCATGACGTATGCACCATAGCTATGAGCCAAATCTACGATTTTATTAAGCGGAGCAATATCTCCATCCATTGAATAAACTCCGTCTACGATAACCAGTTTGGTAACGTACTCATCCTGAGCCCGGGCCAGTATTTTTTCCAGTGCATCCATGTTATTATGCCTGAAATATCTGACATTGGTTCTCTGGCAGCCATCAACTATACTGGCATGCACATACTGATCCAGAATTGCTATGTCCTGCTTTCCCAGTAATGCCAACAGCGTGTTGCAGTTTGAGCCGAATCCTGAAGTATATATAATGGCATCCTCACAACCCTTAAATGCAGCTATATCCTTTTCCAGCTGGGTGTGAATGTCCAGCGTGCCTCCCAACAGCGGGACGCTTCCAGCACCGGCACCGTATTTCAGCAAGGCTGATTGTCCTGCAGCCAGTACCCTGGGATGCCGTGTGAGATTCAAGTAATCATTGGAAGCCATATATATCATTTCTTTGATTTCACCGGTATAGGTGTCCACCACTTCCATTGTCGGCCCTGAACCATTAAGAGAGACTCTGCGATATTGATAGTGGTGTTTTTCCTTTACATCATCCATATAGCTCTGAAAAATTGATGCTCTCTCCATTATGTCTGCATCGGGTATGTACACAAAATCTCTCAGACTGTATTTGCTTGAATCCATAAAGTCACTCCCCTTATTCTTTGTGCTCAACATGTGCACAATGTTATTATACTATATTGATCAAGAGGAAAGCAATGAAAATGGACTTTGCGCGGTAAAAAAGAAATAAGCAGCAATCTGCTTTTTAAATCAGCTTGTTATACCAGCTGACTATATCAACTGCTTAAACCAGCTGCTTAGCATCCTGCTGCTTTACATAATACATTGTTTTTGTAGTTTAGTTTCATCATTCTCATGTTTCTGATTGTCTATATCTGTTAAGTTAACCCAAACTGCTTCCCTCTCCGTAGATTGAGCCATAGCCAATTGAACTGTTCGCGCCATACCCATAAGATGCTCCGGCGCCGTATCCCGCACCATAGCAATAACCCGCGCCGTAGCCGTATTCAGGATTATGACTATCATTGACGCCTGTGCCGTATCCAGCTCCAATGCCATAGTTAACCGCATAACCGTTGTAGATTCTTCTTCTCCTCCGAAACAACTCACTTATCAGTATAATGGCAATCAAATCTCTTAACAGCGGTCTTCTGCGAAACTGAGATGCATCGACTTCCTTCGCTTCTTCCGTTTTTAAATCAGCATATTGGATAAGGTCGGGCATTCCCTTTACACAGGCATCATAACAATCGTCTACCATGCTCTCTACCTGAGCCTCGGAAGGATAACTCATATATGGATTATCCATGCGATCACAGGTACGATGAACATAAGGATAAATCCTGTAATAGATATCGGGATACATTATAGGCTGAACCATGCCATAATGGATGCAAGGCTCCAGGGATGGATACATATAACCATATCTGTTGTGATATTCGACAGGATACATGAAATCCTGTGCAGGGGGCATACCCCAGCCATTGTAAGTCATAGAAACGCCTCCTCATACTTATCTGTCATTGCCAGCATTTATTACCAGATATCCATATCAATATAATATGAGGAAAGCAAATGATTCGTTCATCCTGCCTTAGCAAAAGCATTAATTATCAGGTCGAGATCCTTCTCATCCAGAGTTTCACGTGCCAGCAGATTTTCCGCTATTGCTTCCAGGATCCTCCTATTGTTCCTAAGAAGATCTCTTACTTCCTTATACAGCTCATCCATACGCCTCCGGCACTCCTCCAGTATTTCATCCTGTACCTGCTGAAATCCGTTGTTGTACAGCACATCATAGTTAAGCAGACCGGATTTTGCATTCATTCCAAATCTGCGAATCATATTGAGAAGCGTCCCCGTTGCTTTTTCAAGATCGTTGGAAGCACCTGTGGTGATATTATCTTCCCCAAAGATCAACTCCTCTGCTGCACGGCCGGCCAGGGCAACCCTGATACTGTTCTCCATGTCTTTTTTCCTGTGATACATGCGATCAGGAGGAATATTCATGCTGAAGCCGCCCACTCCTTTGGTGCTGGGGATAATGGTAATTCGGGTGACTCTGTTTTCAGGTGCTGCTAATTTGGTAACCAGAGCATGGCCTGATTCATGATAGGCAGTAATCATTCGTTCCGTATCGGAAACCGAGCTTCTGTCCTTTTTTTCCGCACCAGCGACTACTGTATAAAAAGCCGTTTCAATATCTTCTGCATGAATGCTGTCACTGCCTCGTCTGGCAGCCAGTATGGCAGCTTCATTCAACAGATTTTCAAGTTTCGCTCCACTGAAGTAAACAGTTTGCTGCGCCACCTTTTCCAAATTCACGTCTTGGCCCAAGGGCTTGTTTTTGGAATGCAGCTCTAAAATTCGCAGCCGGCTTTTGATATCCGGCAGCTGAATCTCAATGTGACGATCAAATCTTCCAGGTCTCAGCAATGCTTCATCCAGGGTGTCCAGCCGGTTTGTTGCTGCTATTACTACAATTCCTTCATTATCATGAAAACCCGACATTTCGGATAGTAATGCATTCAATGTCTGATCCCGCTCGTCATTTCCGCCGCCATCTGCTCCTCCGTCTCTCTTTTTACCTAATGCATCGATTTCATCAATGAATATAACGCATTTTCCATAGCTTCTGGCTTTTTTGAAAAGCTCGCGTATCCGGCTGGCGCCCAGCCCAACATAAACCTGCACAAAATCCGAGCCTGACGCTGCAATAATGGGAACTCCGGATTCACCTGCAACCGCTTTGGCCATCAGCGTTTTGCCGGTCCCGGGAGAACCGTAAAGTATTACACCTCTGGGCAGCCGTGCTCCATATCTGGCATACTTTTCGGGATTCTTTATAAAATCCACCAGTTCCTGCATACTGTCTTTCGCTTCTTCATTTCCGGCTACATTGCTGAAGTTCACATTTGTATTCTCAGGTTTCACAGCACTGAATCCGGATTTTCCTATCTTATCCCGCTTCTGTCCGGGCATGTTTCGCTTTACAGCAAAGAGTAAAAAGCCAAACAATCCCAGGATTATAAGCACATTTAGAAGTTGTTCGCCCTTGATTTTTCCATTGGTTTCATCCACTGTTATACCATGTATCAGGAGGAATTCCTTCAGGTTTTGCGTTCTGGGATTATCGGTAATGAAAGCTTCCCCATCCTCATACTCGCCTTCCAATTTATCAGAATCATTAAGATATACTTTTTCAATTTTACCTGCTTCTATATCCTGTAAAAACTGCCTGTATGTTATCTTTCCAGGTTCTGGCTGCCGATTGAACCACACTCCTGTCAGGATGGTTCCAATGATCAATACAGCAACTGCAATATATAAAATTTTCTTCTTTTTCATCGGAGCCCTCCTTTCCTTCTGTATTTTAATTTAACCTGCTTTATAAGGCTTCTGATTATGGTCATCCGTTTATTTGTGATATAACCGCTGGCTTTATGGTACCTTATATTTGTTCTCAGTCTGTTCAGATAATCATGGATTAGTTTAGTTAGGTTTACATAATGTCCAGCATATAAGCTATTATACAGGAGATCTGAGTTAAAGTCCATCAATAATATCTAATTTACTATCTATGTAGATATAATTTTGGATATCTATTTTATCAAACTCATCCTTTTATGCTTTAAGCCCAATTCATATATAATCTTGCATATTCTACAGGTCAGTCTCCTCTGTTGCTTCTATAGGTTTAAAACTAATATTTCTCCATTTGAAATATTGACCTAAGTAATCATCCAGTCTGCATTTTGCTTTTATACGCTATTTAAAGTGCCGCCGAATCATTGGTATCACTGTTTAGCAATTACTTGATTGGGCAAAATAAGAAACAGATATATGTATATGAGCCGTAATGTGCATTCAATTGAGATGAAATGAGTGTTGAGATTCACCGATAAATGCTGTATGATAATCAACATTATGAAAACACTGAATATCAGATATGAGTGTGTTATTATCCGAGAGTATATTTTATGTGCTTTGAAATCGAAGTGTCTTTAAGAATAGACTATTACTTAATTAAAACAGACCTCAGGGAAGTGATGAAATGTCGGGCTCGTCAGAAAGCAAACAATTGAATAGAAGAAGTGTAAAGAATTCCAGAAAATCAAAAGTCAGAACAAAAAGGCACTTAATCTTAAGACGAATATTTGCTGTTATTGGAATCATCGCTGCACTGACTGTGATGGCAGTAATGATTTATCTGATTGCTATTTTGGGAACTCTGGATGAATTTGATCCAAACAGCCTGGTCGAATATGAGCAGACATCCTTGGTCTATGACAGGAACGACAACTTAATTTCCAGCATTCATGGAGTGGAAAACAGGATTTATGTTCCTTTGAATCAGATACCCAAACATGTCCAGAATGCCTTTATTGCGGTGGAAGACGTAAGGTTTCGAAAACATCCGGGCTTCGATGTACGGAGGATGTTCGGTTCCCTGCTGCAAAACATCAAAGCCCGTGATATTGTAGCAGGCGCCGGCACAATCACCCAGCAAGTAATCCGCAACACAGTGCTTTCCCAGGAACAGACCATTGACCGCAAGATTAAAGAGATCTTTCTGGCCTGGCAGCTGGAGCAAAAATATTCTAAGGATCAAATTTTAGAAATGTATCTTAACATCATTTACTTTGCCAAAGGTGCATACGGTATTGAAGCAGCATCCAAAACGTATTTTGGAAAATCGGTCAGTGATCTCACTGTTGCAGAAGGAGCGCTGCTTACGGGAATTATAAAAAATCCTCATCGCAATTCTCCCTTTATAAACGAGGAACGCTCGCTGGAACGGAAAGATCTTGCTATTGATCTGATGATTAAAAACGGCTTCCTGTCTGAAGAAGAAGGAGAAAGCGCTAAAAGTGAAAAAATTCAGTTTGCAGAAGATGTAAAACCGGCATATATTCATGGTTACTTTATGGATCTGGCATTGGAAGAGGCTGCTGCACTGCTGGATATCAAGCAGGAGGAGCTATATACCGGCGGATATCGCATATTTACCACAATGAACAATGATATCCAGGAATATGCTGAGCAATTGTATTCACAGGAGGATTTATTCCCCAAAAGCCCGGTTTCCGGTAATACCTGTGAATCCGCTTTGGTAATTATGGACACCAAAACAGGAGAGCTGCAAGCGGTAATAGGTGGGAGATACTATCCGGAAGGCCAAAGATACGTATTGAATCGTGCGGATGTCAGACGTCTCCCCGGATCAGCTATCAAACCCTTGGTTGTCTATGCTCCCGCAGTGGAGATGGGCAACATAACACCAGTCAGCTTCATCGATGATGAGCCGGTTTCCTTCGGAAATTATTCACCCAGTAACTACGGCGGAAGATTATATGGAATAGTAACTGTCCGTACAGCTCTGGCCAAGTCAATCAATATACCTGCGGTAAAAATATTGCATGAAATAGGCATTAATAACGGACAAGCCATAGCAGAAAAAATGGGCATCCACTTTACTGATGGTGACCGAAATAATCTGGCTGTAGCGCTGGGCGGAATGGAAGAAGGAACTACTCCCCTGGAGCTGGCCAGGGCATATGCTGCTTTGGGCGATCGTGGAAGTTTTAAAAACTACACCACAATTCGCAGAATCGAGGATTCCAAAGGTAAGACAATGTATGAGCATCGTCCTGTCAAAGAACAGGTAATTTCTGAAGAAACCGCCTTTATTGTAAGCAATATGCTTCAGTCTGCAGCTGATACGGGAGGTACAGCTCATCGACTGAAAGGCTTCAAGGTTGCTGCAAAAACAGGAACAGTTCAGCTGCCGCCCGATGTACCTGAATTCAAAAATATTGATGGTACAAATGATGCCTGGGTAGCAGCCTACAACCCAGAATACACCGTTGTTGCATGGATGGGTTTTGATAAGCGGACAACTGAAAACTATCTGCCTCCTGATGCTACCGGCGGCAAATATACAACGGAGATAGCGAGGCAGGTATTTGAATTTTTGTATGAGGCAGAAGAAAAACCCGATTTTCAAAAGCCTATAGGTATATCGGAAGTAAAGCTGGACGGCAAAGCATTGTGGGAACGGCATCGTGTAATGCTAGCGTCTGCCCTTACACCGGAAAACTATGTTGTTACAGAATATTTTGTTAAGGGAACTGAACCGACAGATGAGACAGATTATTGGGTTGTACCCAATGCTCCTTATAATTTCAGCGTTGGTTTAAGCATGGATGAAAAACCGGTTATATCATTTGTTCCCCGGGAATCTTTTGCTGTGTATAACATTATGAAAGCAGCCGGAGAGCAGCAGCCTGTGCTGATCAAGCAGTTTCAA
>FZPS01000094.1_pt699 | contig 11721 bp, 13 predicted proteins | sample 1817821 | NCBI WGS metagenome assembly FZPS01 (sample SAMEA104158645, study PRJEB21678) | metagenome | place: Germany | collected 2015-04-21 | reverse complement strand
ATCGTTCATCAGCTGGCCGTTGATCCAGATCTCCCCCGCTTCCACGTCCAGGCTTAGGTTATCCGCGGCAACGACAGAGCCGAATTTCTTTGTAACGTTCTTGATCTGAATCATTGCCATTTAGATCCCTCCTCGATCCTTCGTCAATCTGTTGGCGATGGCGTTTCCTACTGCGATGAGACGCGACGCCCCTAGTTCCGTGATAAGCTTAATGGAAAGAATCACACCCGCCGCGACGATGGTCGGCCTCAGCTGCGGCAGGATGACATCCTTGAACGTCTTCGATTTCGATGATCCGAGGCTCCAGGAAGCCTCTTCCAAGCTCTTATCTATTCTAGCAAATCCGGCACTCAGCACTCTGATAGCGTGTGGCATCCGGCGGATCGAGATGGCGATCAGCAGCACCAGGACCGTTCCGGCTAGATCAATACCGGCAATTTTCACTGCTCCCCACGCGCGAGTGATGGAAAGCCCGATCACAACCCCTGGCACGATAAACGGCAGCATGGTGATAAAGTCAAACCACCGCATCTTGGGCACATCGCGGTTCATCTGGCCAAGGGATATGGCTAAGAACAGCGTAAACGGCATAGCACCTGCCATGAGGATGAGAGAATTGCGGATGGCCACGGAGTCACTGAACGCCGTATTGTAATGATCCAAAGTAAACGCATTGGGAAGCCACTTTGTAGTCCAAATGGTACCGAACGAACTCACAACAATTGTGACGATCCGACCGCTTCCCGTATCACCTCGCCCCCGTCCCAAACGCTCTGCTTCACCATTGCTGACATCAACTTCCATTTGATTTAACACCGTATATATAAACTTCTGGTTGTTTACCTGTTCTCCTGCACGGGCGAGACGGTAGGATTTGCTTCTTGCTCAGATCGAGTAGGAAGCCGCTGGGATATCAGCGAGTTTTTAGTTCGCATGTTGCGAGTTAATACCTTGCCTTATGGTTACATTCCCGCTGGTTTGACCGCGGGGTTTCTTGCAGCCACATCGGCTTGGTATACATGCCGAACGCACAAAAGAGACCCTAGCTTGGCTAGAGTCTCACTTAATGGGATCAGTATGTTCGCTTAGGACGGCGCGTTTACCGCTTAGGGAATGTGTCAGTGAGGTAGACCCCGTTGAGAATGGCATCATACACATTCAGGCGGTACTCTCTTGTGAATTCCTCAACGGTGACCCTAACGACAAACTCCGAGTCGTCGTACCACTCTTTCTGGGCAATGTCAGAATAGCCGGGACTCGCATCGAAGTTGAAAGCGACTGTAAAGCGGTCATCTTTGTCTGTCACCACCAATGATTCTTCGGACAAATCTATACCGCTATCCTTCGCTTCCGCCACCAAAAATACAAGCTCAGCTCCGTACCACTCTGGACCGTCAAACTCTGTAAACTCGACGAACTGCATCTCCTCTTCGCCATAGGATTCTAGGACGTCTTGCCGAATCCCCTGCAGATACATTGCCGCAACCTGCTGCTCTTGGGTCAGGAACCTAACCGTCCTCTTCAGCTCATTTCCCTGACCGTCCAACTCAATCTCAAATTCAAACCTGACACACCCACTGATCAGAACCGCAGCCAACATGACGATCGCCAACACAATTCGCGTTTTCATGGGAGGTCCTACATCGTTATAGGATGATCTCAAGTTCCACCTCTATGGCGGCGGTTCCTGCCGATCATCCGGCGATCAACCAACAATTCTGAAATCGCCCCACTTGCCTTAACCTTCCCCCTCATCACAAGCCTCTGCCTGTACCGATGGGGATCCGGTAGGAGTCGATCTTCTTGATTGTGGCAGTCCTGCCAAAGCCGCTGAACCCATACACATCGCAGAAATCCACCTGCGGTCTTCCTTCAAACAGTAGTGAACCATGGACAGCTGCGACATTGCCATGGGTTATAACGTCCTTAATCCTGATCTCCCTCAGATCCTGCTTCACAACATCGCGAGCCGCTGCTGCGACGTTTTCCCTGCCCACGATCACGCTCTCTCCCACCACATTCAGCACCACATCGCTGGACAGACTCGCAAGTAAGAAGCTTGCATCGCCATTGATGATGGCCTTGTGGAGGTCAATCAGCTGGACCTTTTTCGGGGAATTGCCGCAGTGCTCTGGGTACGTGATTCTCACATCCTCACACCTCCAGAAACAGCCCTGAGTGCCGCAAGCAGCTGCACAACCAGCTGCACTCGTTTCACGCTCAGCTCTCCTTTTCCATCCGGTCGAGAAGCTCCAGAACCCGCTTCACTTCCTCTTTCACATACTGTACTTCCCGCAGGCTCTCATGAATCCGGCTCTGGGTCAGCCAGTCGGAAATGATGTTGTCAAAGGCAATGTCCATAAATCGCTGGAACCCACCGATGTCCAAGGACTCCCTTACCGAAAGATTGATGTCTCCCAGTTCCTCTTGGAGGCGCTTCATCCCCGCCTGCACTTGGCGCAGCTGTTCCTCAGCTTTGCTGATCTTCCCAAATTTGACCACGCTGGAGATCAGGCTGCCTCGGGAGAACATATCAAACCAGCCCCAGTTCCGGGCTCCGCGCAGCGTCTGCTCCACGGCTTCGAGGAGCCGCAGGACCTCCTGGGCGGCTTCCCTCGCTTCCCGCACTTCCCGTTTGTCTGTCACTTGTTTCACCTCCACCGCAAACCAAAGCCCGATCACTCCCTATACCCGGAACCTGGCAATCACCGCCTGGAGCTCTTGAACCATACTGGCAACTGTTTCCGCCATGTTGGCAACTTCAGTCATGGAGGCGGCCTGCTGTTCAGCCGCGGCCGCTAATCCCTGACTTGTCGCGTCCACTGTGCGGGACGATTCAGTCACGCTGTTAATCCGCTCCACCACTTCTTCGATGTTATTCAGGATCGACTCGAAGCTGGCGCGCGTCTGGTCGAGCACCTGCTTGCCTTTTGCCACTTCCGCCTGGGTCTCCCCAATAGTCGATACGGCCCGCGCAACCTCCTGCATAAGCGAACTGTTCATCTCTCCGATCTTGGTCACAGAATCCTGCGTCTGCTCCGCGAGCTTCCGCACTTCTTCAGCCACAACCGCAAAGCCCCGGCCCTGCTCTCCCGCCCGAGCCGCCTCAATGGCTGCATTGAGGGCCAAGAGATTCGTCTGCTCCGCCACCTCGGAGATAATCTCCAATACCACGCCCATGCTCTGCGCGGCCTCTGAGACGAGGGAGACTGCGGCCTGGGTCTGGCTGGAGCTCTGCACAATCCGGTCCATAGACTGCACTGTAAACTCCATTTCTCTCTGCCCACTTCCCGCCAGCTCACGCACATCGTGAGCGCTCTTCGCCATGCCTTCCATCTGGTTATTAACTGATGAGACAGCCTCGCTTAACTCTCCCACCGAAGAGGCTACTTCCTCGAGAGTAGCAGAGTTCTCTTCGCTCGCCGCAAGGAGCGTTTCTCCCGTTTCAGCGGCCCTGCGGATCGCATCCTGCAGAGCAGCCACGATCCGCCGCAGGCTTTCCAGCAGGTCCTGGAACGACCGAGCCAGAATGCCGATCTCATCCTGCCGCGCGATCTCTTTCGCAGAGATTGCTTCCGTCAGATCCCCCTCCGCGATGCGCACCGCATGCCGGGCGGCCAGAGCGATAGGCTGCAGCACTCCCCGTGAAAGTACAAGGTACAGCAGCACTGCCAGGGGTACGCTTACGATCAGGGATAGCAAGAGCACACTCCGGCGGAAGGCGGATACAGACCGATCAATGATCTTGGGCGAGGCGCCGGTATAGAGCATGCCCACTGCATCGCCTTCCTCGTCGAGGAGAGGTTTGTATGCGGTCTGCAGAACATTCCCCACTACCTCGGCTGCACCATAGTACGACTCTTTCTCTCTCAGCACTCGCTCCACCACGTAGTCAGCTGCCTGCGTCCCTACAGCGCGCTTCCCATCGGTGAGCACTGTGGTGGCAACGCTAGTTCCGCCGCGGAAGATCGTCACGGTGTTCCCCGTAAGGTGAGCCAGCCAATCCACCAGCTCTGCGTCATCGTTTAGAGCCCGCTCTCCTTTATAAAGGATTGAGCCTTCCACCCGCCACGGCCCCGGAATCATCTTTTCCAACAGCTCGTACATCAGGTTGATGTCTGAGCGGACCTTGTTCATAGCCATCGTTTCGGCCTGCTCGTTCATTACGTACTGAGAAACAACAAAGGTAACCCCGACTAAGACCAAGATGGCACCGATCACAGGACTGAGCACTTTCCACTTCAACGACAGCCGCCTCAAACATCACCACTCCTTGTCATTTGCGTGGATATCGATCTGTGAACACTTTCACGCATACAGCCAGCCTAGCAGATGTGTAGAGATGTATTCGGCTCACGTCTACATTTTCCTGCTATCTATTATCATTCCTAAAAAGCTTATCCGAAAAAACGCACTCCGCTATTCAAACACGAAGATTGCTTCAATCGGTGCATTTACAGCTCGCGCGATATCTATGGCAAGCTTTAGGGACGGGTTATACTTACCCGCCTCCAAGCGCGAGATCGTCTCCCGCCTGACCCGCACTCTCGCCGCAAGTTCTTCCTGGGTCATACCAGCTAGCTGCCGATACTTTTTCAGGTGGCAGGTAAACTTGACCGCGTCCATCATTTTTCCTCCAACTGATAGAGCTTAACGGCAAAGCCGATAATAAGGGATGCGAACAACAAGGCGATCCCGAACACCAAGACCTCTGTGCTTCTAGAGAAGGCGATGGACAGTAAGAACAGTGCCGCCGCCTCAAGGACTGCAAGGTTTCCTACAAACGCTTGTGCCTGCTGCACGTTGTAAAAATAGCGCTCATCGGGGATGCCCACACTGAGTTTTGCGATCCAGAAATACGCGAAAAATGCAAAGAAGGCAAACTGACTGATATCGGTTGTTCTGCCGGTAACGAAGAACTGGAAACCGCCAAAGCCCAAAAAACCCAGAAACCCAAGGTACTTCAGTGTTTTCTTCGACATAACTCTCCCTCCAGCGGATAGTCCTCGTGATAAAAACCTCACTTCTTGTTACATATATATCACATCGTTCCCTGCAAGGCAAGAGCTGTCCTCCACTCACAGCGCAAAAAGCAGCGCCGGGTACCACTTACGGGTAAGTGGCCGGCGCTATTTGGAATGTGCACTTCCACCGAAAGAACTAGCTAATGGCGTTTTAGCTCACAGATTCCTCAGCTTCCCCCAAGAGCTCCTTCACGAGATCCAAGAATTCAGCAGCGGATCGGACAGTATAGTCAGGGACCGCTAGCTCACTCGGGGGGCTTGTGGGATAACGGTCATTCCAGTGAAACCAAATGGTGGTCATTCCGAGAGCGTTTGCTCCGGCGATGTCGCGGGCGAGGTTGTTCCCGCACATCACGGCTTCTTCTGCAGAAACGTTCAGCTGATCCAGGACTGTTTGAAACATACGCGGATCTGGTTTCTCAGTTCCCAGCTCCTCCGAGATCGCAAAGGCGTCAAACAGCCCGAGCAAGCCGTGCTGCTTGAGCACGTTTACATACGTGCCAGGACGCGTATCAGCCACAAGCGCCAGCTTAAGTCCCTTCTCCTTGAGCAGGACCAAGGCTTCTTTCATCCCGGGAAAGATCTCTGCGCGGAGCGTTGTCTTGGTGTGATCTTTGACTTCCGTTTCTTCAATCATTATCGTATCGCCGAGATCAAAACAAAACAGCTTGATGGATTTCATTCAGCAGCCTCCGTTTCTGCAATAATCAGGCGGGGAATGGAGGGAACCCTCCATTCCCTGATCAAGGCTCTAGTTCTCAAAGAAGAACTGGAAGGGCCTTACATTGCCCGGGCTGAGGTGGACCGCATCGATCGGGACTCTGTTCGGAACGTTGCGGAGGTTGTTTTTCGCCACATACCAGGACGGTCCCTCACCAACCGTACCGATGGTAAAGAGCTGTTCCCGGTGGAACTGGGTCGCTTCCTTCATCAGCTCCCGCACCACCTCAAAGTCATCAGCACTCTGTACCTTCTTGAGGAGCTCCTGCAGGTACTTGATTTCCTCAGGCGGTTCCTCACCGCGCTCGCCGTTCGTGGCGTACCAGCGGTTCCACAACGGGCCCCAATGATACCCACCACTGTCTGGGCCAGCTACCCACCACCTAGGCTGCACGTCTGGCCGCAGCGCCCGGTCGTACGACCAGACGCAGAGGTCGAATTCACCTGCGGTGGTCCGTTCCTCAAACAGCGAACGCTCCGGCGTGTTGATGTGGAGCTGCACTCCCACAGCCTGCCAATAGGCCGTGATCATCTCTAGCTCGGTAACGCGCCCGCCATCGGCATCCTCCACAAACAGGGCTACACGGCTGCCATCAGGATTGCGGCGGTAGCCGTCATTCCCCCACTCCAGACCCATCTCATCCAGCAGCTGGTTAGCCAGATCCGGATTGTACTCGATGTAGGCGTTGGACCACTCTGGATCATAGAATGGGCTGCCGGAAGAGAAGGACGGCTGCCGGGGGGTCTGCAGGCCGTAGTGCAGCACTTCATTGATTTCGTCCCGGTTGATCGCCACCGAGAGCGCCTGACGGAAGCGCACGTCGGTCAGCAGAGCTCGCTTCACCGGATCTTTGTGGTTCTGGTTAAAGTGGATTGCGAGGCCGTTCCCACTGCCCACATTGGGATACAGCAGGACGCGATACCCACCTCTCTCCTGGTTTTCCAGCAGAACCGAGATATCCCCAATGTGCCGACCCTGGAAGTCAATCTGTCCAGTGATGGCCCGCATTTCCACCATGGAACCGTCTTGGACGTACTCAAAGGTCAGCCGGTCGATGTAGGGCAGTTGGTTGCCTTCTGTATCCACCTTCCAGTAGTACGGGTTCCGTACTAAGATGAACTGTGGGTCGGTAGGCTCAGTGATAGGCACCCATGCAGTAATGGCCGGCCGGAATGGATTCTTCTCCGGATACTGGTACTTGCTGTCAAAGAAGGAACGCCAGGAGTCGAACCCGCCTTCCTGGATCATGCGCTCGATCTCCGCCGGATCAGCATAGTCGATATGGAACTGCTTGAGATAGTGGGCCGGAGCCAGCATGCGGGCTCGTCCGTCGCCAGCAGCACCGAGCAGGAACCCAGTGTGCGGCTCTGGGAAGCTGATCTTGAAAGTGTATTCGTCTATGATCTCCAGCTTACCCGCTTCGCCGTTCTGCAGCATCCAGTCGCTGTGTGGATGATAAAGCCGCGGGTCTGTCTTGATCGACCACCAGAATGCTGCATCTTCGGATGTGACCGGATGACCGTCTGACCAGCGCATTCCTTCCCGCAGATGGAAGACGAACACCCGATGGTTATCCAAGACCTCCCAGCTCTTAGCCACATTGGGAATCGGAACGGCATCAACTGTGGTCGTGATAAAAGACTCTCCGATGAAGTGGCGTACATTCCAGCGGTCGGATGGTCCAAGCCAAGCGCGCCGCAGGTTGCCGCCGTACTTGCCGATTGCTTCCACGGGCTGGATTACCCTAGGCTCCAATGGCAGCCGCTCTTCCACGCGCTCCAGTTCTCCCGCTGCTACCCGAGCCGCCAGCTCCGGCGCTTCGCCGTAGCTGGGAAGATTGCGCCCCGTTGCTGCTTCATATGCCGCTGGAGTTGGGTACTCAACTGGTGGGTCGAACTCCTGAGCGCCGGCAAAAGCCGCTGCCCCCAGCACGATGCACAAAGCAAGCAGAACAACTAAATAGTTTCGCCGCATTCTCACAACCTCCTTGAGATTAGTTGACACTAGATTGGGTTAAACTTCTGCAAGCTCCTTTCCTAAAGCCTAACCTCCCTCCCTCCATCTAGGTCTGTGCCTAAACTGCCAACACCTCGAAGATGCAGTTCAGCGGCAAAGTGGCACGCTGTTCGGTGTTCCGGCTGCCCAGCGCCAGCGATATCAATCAGGGGCGGTTCCTCTTCGGCACACAAGGGCTGGACGTACTTGCACCTGGTGCGGAACGGACAACCGCTGGGTGGGTTAGACGGATCTGGCACTTCGCCCTCCAACAGGATCCGCTTGGTCTTACGGAGCGGATCTGTCTTGGGCACCGCCGACAGCAGCGCTTCTGTGTAGGGATGTTTCGGTTCAGCAAACAACGAGTCGGTGTCGGCAATTTCCACGATTTTCCCAAGATACATTACCGCCACGCGATCGCTGATGTGTTTCACTACGCTGAGGTCGTGGGAAATAAAGAGATATGTCAGGTTCAGGCTGTCCTGCAGTTCTTCCAACAAGTTGATGATCTGCGCTTGGATAGAGACGTCTAGGGCAGAGACGGCCTCATCGCACACCACAAAGCTGGGCCCGACGCTGAGCGCCCGAGCGATGGCAATGCGCTGCCGCTGCCCACCGCTGAACGCGTGGGGGTAGCGGTCCATGTACCGAGGCTGAAGGCCCACTCGCTTCAGGATCTCCTGTACCCGGTCCTCCAACTCCTGTCCCTTGGCAAGCCCGTGGACCTTGAGAGGTTCACCTACCAGGTCTTTAACGGTCATGCGGGGATTAAGCGATGAATAAGGATCCTGGAAAATGAGCTGAATCTCCCGGCGCAGGGCGATCAGATCCTTACCCTGAAGAGCGCTCACATCCACAAGCGTGCCATCTTTTTTGCGGAACATGAGCTGCCCCGAGGTGGGCTCAATGGCCCTCACCATGCACCGGCCCAGGGTTGTCTTTCCGCACCCGCTCTCACCCACCAGCCCTAAGGTTTCGCCAGCGGCAATGGCAAACGTCACATCATTGACGGCCTGCACGTATTTGACAACCCGGTTGAAAAAACCCTTGGTGACCGGAAAGTACTTCTTGAGCTGTTTGACTGAATAGATGGTGGCTTTATTCATTTGGCTCCCCTCCTGTGTAGAGGAAGCATGCAACTTCGTGACCCGGGCTGACCTCCATGGGATCAGGCCGGCGGGCGCTGCAGATCCCAGGCATGGCGTGGGCACACCGCTCGTAAAATGGGCATCCTGGCGGAACGTGATGGGCATCGGGTACGGCACCTTCAATTGTAGTGAGCTTCTGGCCTCTGTCAGCCTCGATCCGCGGAATAGACTCCAGCAGGGCCCTAGTGTATGGGTGCTTCGGATCGTAAAAGATATCTGTCACCGAACCGCTTTCCATGACCTGCCCCAAATACATCACTACAATGTCATCGGCCGTTTCGGCAATCACACCCAGGTCATGGGTGATAATAATCACGGACATGGCAAACTCGCGCTGCAGTGATTTAATAAGTTCCAGAATCTGGGCCTGAATGGTGACATCCAGCGCCGTGGTGGGCTCATCGGCTATGAGCAGCTTCGGGCGGCACACCAACGCCATGGCAATCATGGCTCGCTGGCGCATTCCGCCGCTGAGCTGGTGGGGATATTCGTCAATCCGCTCTGCCGGCTGATGGATCCCCACTTTCCCAAGCATCTCCACGGCCAGCTTCCGGGCCTCCTCCACGCTTATTTTCTCGTGAAGGCGAATGACTTCCACGATCTGGTTGCCGACAGTATGCACCGGGCTGAAGGACGTCATGGGTTCCTGGAAGATCATGGAGATCTCCCGGCCGCGGATTCTACGGATTTCTCTACCACGGGGGTGGAGCTTGGCCAAGTCCACCGGCGGCCTGCCCGGCTCGCTGTAGTAAAGGATGCTGCCCTCCACGATCTTGCCGTTGGATTCTATGATGTTTAGAATAGAGCGCCCCATAACGCTTTTCCCGCAGCCGCTCTCACCCACCACGCCAGTGATCCGGCCCCGGCCAACAGTCAAGCTCACACCGTTCACTGCCTGCACAGTGCCTTCATGGGTGAAGAAATGGGTCTTGAGGTTCTTGATCTCCAGCAGCGGATCCATTTTACTTGCAGCCATATTCTTCACCTCGTATATGGGTCGGCGGCATCGCGCAAGCCGTCTCCCACAAAGTTAAACGCCAGGACCGTGACGATCACGAACACGCCCGGCAGGAACAGCCACGGGGCGAGCGTTACGGTCCTGAGGTTCTGAGCCTGCTGCAGGAGCGTGCCCCAGCTGATCGCAGGCGGCCTAAGTCCCAGGCCGAGAAAGCTCAGCGATGTCTCGGATAGGATCATCCCCGGGATGGCCAGGGTGATGGACGCAATGATGTGGCTGAGGAAAGACGGCACCATATGCACGGCAATGATCCGCCACTCACTGCATCCTACGAGCCGTGCAGACATGACGAAGTCTTCTTCCCTCAGCGATAGGAATTTACCCCGCACCTCCCGGGCAAGCCCGGACCAACCGATCAGTGACAAGATGACGGTGATGCCGAAATAGACCCGCAAGATCGGCCAATCCGCCGGCAGCGCCGCAGCTAAGCCCATCCACAGCGGAACATCTGGGATGCTCCGGATAAACTCGATCACCCTTTGAATGATGTTGTCGATGATGCCGCCATAGTACCCAGAAATTCCACCGAGGGTAACTCCCAGCACAAAACTGAGGAAAACCCCCACTAGTCCAATGGTCGTTGAGATTCGGGCGCCGTAGATCACTCGCGAGAACAGGTCCCGGCCGAGGGTATCGGTTCCGAAGATATAGATCCGCCCCTCCTCTGTCCCGAATAGATGCAAGTCGTTTTCCCACAGACCCCAGAGCTTGTATTTATCTCCCCTAACGAAGAAGCGGATGGGTAGTTTCTTCGTAGTGTCAATCTCATAGCGCATGCGCAGTGTTTGCGGGTCTCGCCTACCTGTATACCCGTAAACAAAAGGTCTGAAGCTGAAGCCGTCTTCGTCAAAGAACCGCGGTACCTGTGGAGGTGCCATGACATAGCGCGAATCGAACACATGCGGGTCGTACGGAGCGACAAACTCGGCAAAAGCCGCGCAAAGATAGATGATTGCCAGGACAACCAGTGCAGCCACTGCCAGGCGGTGAGACTTGAACTTCCTCCACACCAGCTGCCACTGGGAAGCATAGTAGGTTTCGCTCTCTGGTTGAACCACCGGATTTTCAGCGGTGCCATGTGCGGGAGTGGTTGGATCGTACACGCTTCTTCCCCCTTATTGGTAGCGAATTCTGGGATCAAGCGCCGCGAGCAGAATATCCGACAGCAGCGTTCCCACAACTGTCAAGAGGCTGAGAAATAGGATAAAGCTGCCTGCCAGATACATGTCCTGGCTCTTCAGCGCGGCCAGCAGCATCGGTCCGGTGGTGGGCAAGTTCAAGACAGTAGCCGTCACGACCGACCCAGAAACGAGGCTGGACAAGCGCCATCCGGCCGTGCTCACAAACGGAATCAGGGCAATGCGGACAGGGTACTTCAGCACTAACTTGATCTCGGAAAGGCCCTTGGCTCGGGCGGTAGTCACATAAGGCTTCGCCAGTTCGTCCAGAAGATTCGCCCGCAAAATGCGGATCTGCCCAGCAGTGCCGGAGGTACCGATCACCAAGACAGGAAGCCAGAGGTTTTTCAGCATGTCGAAGAACTTCCCCATGCCCCACGGCGCCATAGCGTACTCTGGTGAAAACAGCCCGCCGTAGATGAACCCAAAACGGCTGTAGGCAAACCACATCAAGACCAGCGCCAGCATGAAGTTGGGCGTAGCCAATCCAATAAACCCTATGAAGGTCGCAAGATAGTCGCCGACAGAATACTGGTGAGTGGCCGAATAGAACCCGATTACAAACGAAACTACCCAGGTGAAGATGAGTGAGGTGAGGGATACGGCCACTGTCAGGGCCAGGCGCCCTCCGATTAAC
>FZPS01000045.1_pt106 | contig 11721 bp, 11 predicted proteins | sample 1817821 | NCBI WGS metagenome assembly FZPS01 (sample SAMEA104158645, study PRJEB21678) | metagenome | place: Germany | collected 2015-04-21 | reverse complement strand
GCTCTTAACATTCCGTCGTCAGCTCTAAAACTGTCGCTTATGTTGTAGTAGTGAAAGCTGTAATAGTGGAAAAGCTCTCCGGCGGCTATGCGGCATATGTCTTTTTTGTGCGCTGTCAGCTTTTCCATGCAGATATTTATGGCTTTTTGGTATGTCTGGTCATAGAACCTGTACGCGTCGGGGTTGGGGTCGCCTTCTACTATCAGGTTGCCGAATGCCGCCCTCAAAGGCTCATTCGGTTTTAGCTCGCACAGCTTTTCATATGCTAAATTCTTCACATTGAAGGGCAGGTCGCCCAGCAGCAAGCATTCCTCCAAGAATTTAACCGCATTGCTTGTGCCTGTTTTATATATCAGCTCTAAGCACTCCATTTGCTCCTTCAGTTTCAAGTAATTCTCGAATACATACAAAAGCTCGTAAAAGAATTCGCCTTCCTCATCAAGCTTTGCGCCCGCCTCCTCTGTGGGAAGCTCTAAAAACTCCCTTACGACAGCGGTTACCTCCTGCCTTGCTCTGAAATCCAACTGATAGTCGGGATATATGTAGCCTAAGCACATTTCCTTGTTCTTTTCGGATAAGCTTTCGTCTTGGCTTATCCTCAGGCATTCCGAGCATATCTTCTTAAAGTGCTGTGCGACTATGTCGTGCGGGTCGAACTTCAATATTGAGTCGTAGCAGCTCTTTGCCTTCGCGTAATCGCCCGAATGAAACGCGCAAAGTGCCAGCATATGATTTTCCTTTTTGCCATAGGGCATAACCTTTATGAGCTTTTTCACAAAAGGCTCTGCAAGCTCCCATTTCTTTAAGTAAATAAGTGTGGTAGCTATGTAGTTGGCTAAGTCTAAGCTGTCGGTTTCAACGCTTGCAAGCATTTTTATTCCGTTCAGCTTTTCCTCATCGTCCTCTCTTGATATAAAGTGCTTCAAAAGAATCAGTACGCATAAGAAAGTAGCGTCAGTGCGCACCTTTTCTAAATCAACCTCATTTAGAAGCTCTGCCGCCTTCGTATGATTGCCCGAAAGAATGTATGCAAGCAGTAAATCGGGTATAAACTCTATCGCGTCGGGGAGTATACTGTGTGCCTTCGCCAACACATTCGCCGCCCGCTTGTAATTGCCCGTTATCAGCATATTTCGGGCTATGCTTAACGCTAAGTCTATGTATTCCTCGCTATCGTCATCATCGATATACTGGCATGTTTTGAAATCAAGAGAAAAGTCCGAGCTGATTATCGCGTCATAGGTTTCGTCTGAAAAGCCTATTTCGTCCTCAGCGCAGGAGTTCAGCCTGCTCAGCATTATTTCAACCTGCTTCTTTTCAAGCATAAGCGCGTAGTTGCACACCAACGCGAAATATACGCTTGATGTGCGCTCGTTCGGCTTGAAATTCTGATATAAAAACTTGTTAGATTCGAAGAATCTGCCCGTCTGCGCCAATGCCTGCGCTATGCCTAATTTGGTTTCGAACTTGTCCTCTTTTGAAAGTGAGCTGTATAGGTATTTTATAGCCTCGCTGAAATCGCCTGCGCGCATTTTCTTGAGTCCGTTTTTCAGGAAAAAATCCGCTGTGCGCTCAAATGAAACAATGTTTTGCTTGTTAGCTGAAATTTTCGTCATTTTGCTGTGTTTGCTCCGTTTCTTCAATTATCATGTATAGCTCCTGTTCAGAAAACTTATATGTTTGATTGCAGAACCTGCAGTGCAGCTCCGCGCCCTTGTCGTGCTCAGCCATATCGCGCAATTCTTCCTTGCCCAATGCCGCAAGCACCGAAATTAGCCTTTCCTTTGAACAATCACATTCGAATTTCGGCTCCAACTTCTCCAATTCCAAAAAGCCCAATCCGTCAAACAGCTCCGCCAAAGCGCTTTCTAAGCTCATTTCCTCAAGCATTTTAGATAGGCTTTGAAGCTTAGGCAGTACAGTCTGCAGCTCGTCTAACACATAGTCGGGGCAGTCGGGCAGGGGCATAAGCATTAGCCCGCCTGCTGCAAGCACCTCGCCGCTTTGCGTATCAACGCGCACGCCTAAGTATATAGCGTTAGGCTGCTGCTCGCTGAAAAAGTAGTAGTTCGTAAAGTCCTCTGCTATTTCGCCCGAAACTATATCGCTCTTTCCCATATATGGTTCGCGTAAAGACATATCTCTGATTACTGTAAGCGTGCCGCTTCTTCCCACAGCCGCGGCTACATCAAGCTTGCCCTCTTGGGTGGGCGGCAATTCAACCTGCGGGTTTACAACATAGCCCTTGACTATGCCGTTAGGTCTGGCTGTGCAGACAATGTTTCCTATTGGACCATCGCCTGAAATAATATTCGTAAGCCTGTCCGTCTCAGTTTTCAGCTGTGTGCTCATCATAGCGGTTTGGAGAAGCATGCGCCCCAGCGCCGCAGTGCATACGCGGGATAATTCATGCAGCTCGCGCGCTTTCTGCACCATTTTTCTTCCGTTTATGGCTATTATGTTTACGCTTTTATCAAAAATAAGCCCTCTTATAAGAATATCTAAGCTATCTATCATACTGTTACCGTTTAGCAACAAATTGAATCCTTTCGCTATTATTGCTTGGCGCTATAAATGAAAACGCCTCATAAGAGTATATCTCATTGAAGCCTATACTGCAAAGCGCGTTTTTTAGCTCCTGCTCTGAATGTGCGCGCTGAATATGCCTTTCTGTGAACCTCTCATACAATCCGTTTTCAGTCTTTTCGAAAAAGCTAAGGTTCATTTCTATTAGCTTTGATTGCGAATCATAGCTGTTCTGCCAAATATACGCTATTTCGCCCGTATCCTCTGCAAATGTGTTGTCGCCCAATATGTCTTTTAGCTTATAGTGTGAAGAAATATCGAACATAAGCAGTCCGTTAGGCTTCAATGCTCTGTACGCGCTTTCAAAGAAGCGTTTTACATCCCTCATTGATGTCAAGTAATTCACACCGTCGCAAACCGCAATCACCGCGTCTGCCGGCTTATGCACAGTGAAGCTTCGCATATCCATCTTAGCGAACACTATGGATACTCCGCTCTCCCTTGAATTCTCCTGAGCCATTTGCAGCATTTCTTCAGAAAGGTCAATTCCTATTACTCTACTGCCCCTTTTAGCTAAGCGAATAGACATTGCGCCCGTTCCGCAAGCACAGTCAACAACAAAGTTTAGGGGAACACAAAAGCGTTCAGCAATATTGCACAAATACTCTGCCCAACAATCGTAATCAACATCGCGCATCAGTGTATCGTATATTTTTGCGAATCTCTTATACTGCATTGCTTATATTCCTATCAGAATTTACAACATAATAGCATACACAGCCATTTTTGCGCAAACCCTACCTATGATTATATATTTGAGAGTTACTTGAGAAAATGATAGAGTATTGTAAAGGTAAGAGAAGGGGGATATTATGTCGATTGAGTTTACAAAGCTAACAGATGAAAATGTAGCATTGCTTCCCAAATACATGAGTTGTCAGAGGTTCAAAACAAGCGATTACACTACGGGCAGTACATATATGTGGCGTGAGTTCTTCGGAGTAGAATTTGCAATTATTGAGGATATGCTTGTAATAAGAACGGAAATGTTAGACAACGGAGAATGCTTTTCATATCCGATTGGCTTCAATGACGAAAAAAAGGTGTTGGATATATTAGGCGAAGGCAGAGATTCGCTTAGACTGTGCAATGTTCCAAGAGAAGCTCTCGAAAAATTAAAGGGCTATTACGGCGAAGAAAGACTCACATATAGAGATGCGCGCGAATGGGCAGACTACCTGTATGATGTAGAGCAGTTTTGCACATTTTCGGGCAAAAAGCTGCACGCAAAGCGCAACTTCTTAAACCGTTTCAGAAGCACCTGCAACCTGTTCGACTTCATACCGCTTACAAAGCATACCTCTGCATTAGCCTTGGAGTTTTTAGAGTATTACTATTCAGAGGAAAAGGATATTTCTGCCCCTGAGCTTTCGCCAACAGAAAAGGAGGACGCAATTCGCGCAATGGAAGCCATAGAGAAGCTGCACCTCCTGCCCACATTGTCAGGCGGAATACTGGTTTGCGAAAAGCGAACGATAGGCGTTACAGCCGGCGAAATAATAGACGATGTGCTGTATGTTCATATAGAGAAGGCCACTACCACGCGCCCGGGGGTGTATCAGGCATTGTCGAGCGAATATGCTAAGTTCGCTAAAAGGCAAGGCGTGAAATACATAAACCGAGCCGACGATTCAGGCGATATGGGACTGCGCAAGTCTAAGCTAAGCTATTACCCCATAGACATTCTTCCCAAGTATTATGTTGATGTGAAGCTGGGGTAGAATCGAACATTTTGCTGAATAGGCAGTTTCAAAATAAAAAAGCGCGAGGCAATCCTCACGCTTTAATTCTATCGCTGTTAATTACTCAACGGCATAAACGCTGATCTGCTGGCGATTCTTATCCTTTCTTTCAAAACGCATTACGCCATCAATCAATGCGTACAGGGTATCGTCCTTGCCCCTGCCGACATTGTTGCCGGGATGGAAGTGAGTTCCCCTCTGCCTTACTAAAATGTTGCCGGCAAGCACGAACTGACCGTCGGCGCGCTTCAGACCTAAGCGCTTGCTTTCGCTGTCGCGGCCGTTGCGCGAGCTACCGACACCCTTTTTATGTGCAAACAGCTGAAGGTTTATGTTCAACATTTTTCCGCCACCTTTCTCTCAGATACACTGAGGAATTTATTATAATTCGCTTCTATATTTTTTAGACCCATAGCCAGAGTGCCTATAAGCAAATCTGCCTTGTCTAAAAGCATTTCGCTTGAGTTTACATCAACCAAAACAAACATTGTGCCTTCTTCGAAAATGCTGCTGTCTGTCTTGATTTTCAGCTTCTCCGTCAATCCTATCAATACGGTTTGCGCCAATGCTGATACTGCGCTGCAAACAATATCCTTGTTGTATTCAGAGAAGCCCGCATGCCCGGTTATATAATACCCGACATACCTGTTTTTGTGCAAAAACATTACCGCTTTTATCATTGCCTTACTTAATGGAGGTAATCTTTACCTTCGTGTATGGCTGGCGATGACCCTGCTTTTTGCGGTAGTTCTTCTTGGGCTTATACTTGAAAACTATTATCTTCTTGCCCTTGCCATGCTCTACTACTTCGCCTGTAACTTGCGCGCCTGCCAACAACGGCTTGCCTATTTTGACACCGTTTTCGTCAGCAAGCATGAGCACATCGAAAGAAACCTCAGCACCTACCTCGGCATCCAGCTTTTCGATTACCAAGCAATCGCCTTCGGATACCTTGTACTGCTTACCGCCAGTGCGGATAACTGCGTACATACTGCACCTCCTCTATCCCAGTCTCGCCCGAAAGCAAACGGCGGCTTTACAGCACTTAATATGCCGTTCCGGAGCGGCTCAACGAACATAATACTACTTATAAATTGCGTTGTCAAATACTTTTTTGCAAAAATTTGAGTCAATTACTGATTTTTTAGACTTTAATGCCCTGTGCCTATTGGTCAGAGTTTATCTGCCCGATACGAAACGCGGGCGGCATTTTATCGCAAAGACACAGCCGCATTAGAAAACCAAAAATTTTTCCTCTATTTATGTTGAAAAGCCATACAATAAATGATAAAATGTAGAAGCATGACATTTTGCAGTGTAAATATTAAGCATTTGCTGTAGATAAAGGGGTAAAAATGGGCTTATTTGAATTTAACGATGTTGGAATCGATTTAGGCACTTCGAGTGTTTTGGTTTATGTTCGTAATAAAGGAATAGTACTGCGTGAGCCTTCCGTTGTTGCTGTTGAGAAGATTACAGGCAGAATTATAGCAATAGGTGAGGAAGCGCGCAGAATGTTGGGCAGAACTCCCAGCAAGATTATAGCTATGCGCCCCTTGCGCGATGGCGTTATTTCTAACTTCGACATTACTGAAAGGCTGTTAAATCACTTCTTGCGCAAGGTTGTGGGCCCGCGTATGTTTTTTAAGCCGCGCGTTGTTGTGTGCGTGCCCTCAGGCGTTACCGAGGTTGAAAAGCGCGCAGTATATGATGCGACATTGGAAGCAGGCGCACGCCATACCTACTTGATTGAGGAGCCTATAGCTGCGGCAGTCGGCGCAGGCATTGATATTTCTCAGCCGCGCGGCTGTGCAGTGTTAGACATAGGCGGCGGAACGACCGATGTAGCAGTAATATCCTTAATGGGCGCAGTGCTTTCCGATTCTATAAAGGTTGCAGGCGACAAGTTTGACGATGCTATTGTCCGCTATATGCGCAAAAAGCACAACCTGCTTATAGGCGAACGCACGGCGGAGGATATGAAGGTGCGCATAGGCTCTGCATATCCAAGAAAAGAGCAGGTGTTCATAGATGTTAAGGGCAGAAACCTTATTTCAGGCCTGCCGCAGTCTATCGTAGTAGGCTCAAACGAGATGATAGACGCGCTTGAAGAGCCCTTGCAAACCATTCTTGAAACGGTCAGAACATTGTTTGAGAAGACACCGCCCGAGCTTGCAAGCGACATAGCCGAAACAGGCATATGCTTAACAGGCGGCGGTGCATTGCTGTATGGAATGGACAAGTTCATTTCCGAGCATACCAAGGTGCCCTGCTATATAGCGGAAGACCCGATTTCATGCGTAGCCATAGGCACAGGCAAGGTATTAGAGAATCCCGACTTCTTTGAGTCTGGCGCGATTCACGATTACAGACGCGGAGAGTATTTCGAAGCATAATGTTCTTTTAATTATTGAAGGGTTGAAAAGGTTGAAAAGCGGCGCATTAGCCGCTTTTTTTGATGCGCAATTTTATATCCTGCAAATGTAAATATAGTAAAGATTATATTTTCAAGCCGCCTGCCATTATAGTTGAAAGTTTTAGCTGAAACAGTTATACTGTATAAAGGAAAGGAGTGTACAACTTGCCTAACAATAAATCAAATAAAATAAATGCGCAGCTGGGATACCGCAGGCTGAAGGGCGGCGTTATGCTTATGAAGCGCACCGTAGTTGTCCTGTTATCGCTCCTTGTTGTATGCCTGATAGCCGCCATAGCTACAAAGCCTAAGTCGTTGGCTTCAAAGTATGCCGACGCTGTGGTCCCAGGTAATGTGAATATATGCGGCACTGATGTTTCCGATATGAAATTCGATGAGGTGTATAGCCTCGTATCAGATATAGCGAATGAAAAGCTGTTTTCGATTTCTATTACCATTGCCGGCGTTAATAAATCCTTCGTGCTTACTGCTGACAGCATAGGCGCGTACATAGATGTTAACAAGGTCGTATCCGACGCGTTTTCGGGTCAAGCTACCGACGCGTTCACAATAGTTTATGACGAAAACAAGCTCATGGAGAACATAAACCGTATGAGCACGCTTTTCAATTTGGCTCCCGTTGAGCCTGTGGCTATTGCGGATAGCTTAGCGAATGAGCCTGCGTTTATATATGTTGATGGCGCTGACGGTTATGCGTTAGACACAGAGCATCTCTTTAACGAAATCAAATCCTGCTTGAATGAAAAACGCTTGACTGCGCTCATTGAGCCGAAGCTTGATACCGTAAAGCCCAAGCAGACCATTGACGATCTGAAGGCGAACACAGTTTTGAGAGGTCATTTCCAAAGCTCTTACGGTGCTTCAAGCAGCCTGCATACTCCCGAGAGGATGCTCAACATACTCAAGGCGGCAAGAAAGCTGAACGGCTGTGTCGTAATGCCCGGCGAGGAGTTTTCGTTCAACGACTATATTGGTCCGCGCACATACGATTTAGGCTGGGCGCCCGCTCCGGGCATAGTTGACGGAAGCACATATGAGAATCAGGCGGGCGGCGGCATTTGCCAAGTATCATCAACACTGCATATAGCGCTTATGCGTTCGGGCGAGGATATTGAAATCACATATCGCAAGAATCACTCATGGCCCTCATCATATATCGATACAGGGCTTGACGCGACAGTTTCAACAGGCGGTCCCGATTTTAAGTTCGTAAACCGCACCAATAAGCCGCTATACATATTCGCGTTCGCTAATAATACAAAGTACACAATGGATGTATATATTTACGGCGAGCCCCTGCCCGAAGGCACAAAATATGAGGTAAGGGCTGTTATAGACGAGATTATAGACCCCGAGCCCACAAAGATTGTTGAAGAGCCCACATGGCCGCAGGGCTATAAGGAAACCGTAATAACATCAAGAAAAGGCTACAAAACAACCTGCTACAGGGATAAGATAGTTAACGGTAAGGTAGTAGAAACGGTAGAGCTTTACAAGTACTATTACCGCCCCAAGCAAGGCGAAATACATGTAGGCACAGGCGACCCTTCGCTGCCTAAACCGTAATAATGGCATAAATGTATTATATGAAGGCGATTACGCCTTCAATTTATGCGCGACCTTGGCTAGTAAGCTGCTTAGCTTAGCAAATATAACAACACGAAAGGCGGAAGAAAAATGGATTACTCAAAAATCATTGTCAAGCGCGTTCAGGATGTTCCACCATCGGGCATTCGCAAGTATTTTGACCTTTTGAACGACGAAACAATCAGCTTAGGCGTCGGCGAACCTGATTTCCCCACACCCGAGCGTATTCGTCAGGAAGCGTTGGAAAGACTCTCAAAGGGCAGAATACCGTATTCCTCAAATTCGGGTATGCCAGAGCTTAGGGAATGGATTGCTCGCTATCTCAAAGAGCGCGAAAACATAGAATACGATCCCATGAAGGAGATTCTCATAACCGTTGGCGCAAGTCAGGCGATAGACTTGGCTCTTAGAGCGGTTGTCGAGAACGGCGACGAGGTTATAGTTCCCGAACCCACATATGTTGCGTACCTGCCCGGCGTTATTTTCTCAAACGGCGTGCCGGTGCCATTGGTAACAACGCATGAGGATCGCTTCAAGATGACTCCCGAAGCGTTGAAGGCAGCTATCACTCCTAAGACAAAGGCGATTATACTGCCCTTCCCCAATAACCCCACAGGCGGTATAATGGAATATGAGGACCTTGTTCCGATAGTCGAGATATTAAAGGATAAAGACATAATAGTATTGGCAGACGAGATATATTCAGAGCTTACATACAATGGCAAGCAGCACGTTTCCATTGCTTCATTCCCCGGCATGCGTGAAAAGACTATAGTTTTGAACGGCTTCTCAAAGGCGTTCTCAATGACCGGTTGGCGCTTGGGCTATGCGGCTGCACCTGCTCCGCTGATTGCTGCAATGACAAAGATTCACCAGCTCACAATGCTGTCAGCTCCCACGCCTGCGCAATATGCCGGCATAGCCGCGCTGCGTCAGGGCTTTGAAACAAATTGGGAGGATATGCTCGCTATGAAGAACGAGTATGACCGTCGCCGTCGCTTCTTGGTTGACGCGTTCAATGAGCTGGGCTTAGAATGTAAAGAGCCCGAGGGAGCTTTCTATGTATTCCCGTCAATCAAGTCAACAGGCTTGAAATCTGAAGAATTCTGCGACAGGCTGCTTGCGTACTCAAATGTTTGCGCGGTTCCCGGCACTGCTTTCGGTCCCAGCGGCGAAGGTCATATACGCTGCTGCTATGCTACAAGCTATGAGCAGCTGCAAGAGGCAGTCGTGCGCATAAAGAGATTCTTAGATTCGTTGAAATAAGCTTTGTCAGTATTTACACTCGCCAAGGCAGTATCGCTTTGGCGAGTTTTTTATGCGGTCGTTGGTCGGCTTTATTGTCGAAAGTCAGCGCAGGTGGTATAATAAATACATGGATTTCAGTATAAATCGTTTTATTTGCTGCTTATTGCTAATATGCACAGTATTTGTGCTGTTTTCAGCCTGTGCGGTTGAAAAGGAGAACGCAAGCCAGATTGAGCTTCCCGAGGGCTTTACTGTTGATAATATGTCAGAGGGCAGGGAGTTCCCAAGTGCAAATCTATACTCATTAAGCTATGAAAGTATCCCGTCATTCGATTCACAAATGCTAATAATCAGCTTTGAGTTCATGCAGGGGAGCGTCATAGAAGAAGGCTCTCAGCGGCCCGCTTACAATGTACCCGAATTCAGCATACAGCTTTTCGACAATCCCGCAAGGCTTATTATCAGCTTCCCAAGCTTAAGATATTTGGACTATGAGCGCAAAATCAGCGTAAGCAAGCCCGAATATACCCACCTATCAGGCGATTTCAGCTATGATAAGAACGGGCGCAGCATATTGTATCAGTTCAACGCGCCCATAGCCTATAATGTGGATAATTATGAGAACAGGCTGACCCTGCGCATAATTCCCATTCAGCAGCCTGAAACACAGGAATTCGACTATTTCGTAACAGCAAACGCATTTGATGATTATATAGCAGGCGTATTCGAGCCTGATATGTTAGCCCCCGTGCTCACGCGTGAGAATTCAGGCGCGATTCTTATATCAAAGCCATTTGCCAATGAAAGCGCCGCGCGCAGCTTTTATGACGAGTTGACCACAGCCTACCCCGACTATTCAAAAACATTTGATGTAATAGCCATGTATAAAGGGCAAATGCCCATTTACAATGCCGATAAGGACAGCATTGACATTTCAGCCGTTTACCCGATTGCGATAGACGATACTCCGCACCAGCTAACCGGCGTGCTTTCAAACGGGCATTATATCTGCGACGCGCCTAACGGGTCTTATCTGTTCAGCAAGCGCACAAAGCGCGGCGACTCAGAGTTTTTCACTCTGCACATAAAAACACCAAAGGGCATTGAGAACATAGACTATGAATTCGAAAACATTGAGTCCGCAAGCTATTCGCCCGATTCGAAAATGCTTGCTGTGCTGGAAAGCGCATCAACCGGCTCTCACCTATACATATTCGCTGCAAAAACAGGCAAGCTCATAGCCGACTTATCGGATTCGGGGCTCGGCAAGCGCATATCGGCATTTATCTGGAACGAGTATTCAACTGCAATTTTCGCAATTTGCGGCACAGAAACTGTTCAGCTGAAAATGTATGACTTCACAATGCCCGAGGGCAGCCGCACAAGCATAGTGTATAGCGGCTATGTGGAGGAAAGCGGCTTAGAGCTTCATAACGGGCTGTTATACTTCGTGTGCATTGACGATGAAGGTAATTCCACCATATACAACATTCGTCCCGACGGCGGAGCAAGGCGGCCGCAGTATAGCGGCGCGTCATTCGCTTTTTCAAATGACGGTAAATACTTAGCCGTAACCACGGCAGGCGTATATATGCTTCCCAACAGCAAAAACACCTTTTCAGTCTATGATACGGACACGAAGGAAAGCGTATTGGTTACAGACGAGTTCGATGTATTCGAATTCTTCTGGGGCTATGACGGTGCTTTGTATTATATTCAAAACAAGCAGGGCAGCACAGAGGGCGAGCAATCAGAAAGCATTTACGAATACCCCTATGTGCTGTATTCCTTCGATATGAGCACAAGGCAGTCAACTAAGCTATGCGAGCTGAAGAGTTCTACGATACATATTTCCAACCGCTACGAGAACCCATTGCTACTCTATGTCGATGACGAGATTTTCGCCACGTTCGAGTTGGTGCGTTAGGCATGAGGGGACGTTTGGAACGTTTAAAGGGTCTTTTGTTGGGTCAGTTGCCCCCAAAATTCAATGCATTTTACTAAGACAGCAAAAGCAAGCTAAGCGGAGTGTGAAAGCCGCATATGATATTTTGAAACAAATAAGCACTAATTTGTAGTGGCGACCAATGGTCGCCCTTGAGTTTTTTGGGTATTAGGTGT
>FZPS01000027.1_pt164 | contig 11722 bp, 11 predicted proteins | sample 1817821 | NCBI WGS metagenome assembly FZPS01 (sample SAMEA104158645, study PRJEB21678) | metagenome | place: Germany | collected 2015-04-21 | reverse complement strand
TTTCTGTGGTATGCAGGCTGAAAGTAAAGAGAGTGTATTTAAGCCCGATGGGATATGAAAAACCTGTTGACGGGCGCTTATATGGAGATTGATTATGTCGTACTGGAGGAAATGCAAAGACTTTGCGGTAAAAATAATTGTTTGGCTATTTTCTTTGGCAGCATTGGCTTTCCTGTTCTGGATCCTGTCCGATCTAATCATTAAAGGCCTGCCCAACATAACGTTTGATTATATCACAAGCGAATATAACGAATATAAAGGGATTAACGGTATTGCTCCGATGATAGTCACAACGCTTTGGATAATATCTGTCACGTTGATTATTTCAGGTGTTACAGGTGTATTTGCCGCTGTTTATCTTGCGGAGTATTCAAGGCCGGGTCCAATCGTGAGCGTTATTCGTTTCGCTTTGGAAAGCCTAACAGGGATACCGTCAATTATTTATGGGCTTTTTGGTTATATTTTTTTTAAAAGCATACTAAAACTCGGTTTTTCAATACTTTCAGCGTCATTAACACTCGCTGTTATGGTGCTGCCTTTTGTTATCAGAAGCACGGAAAACGCGCTCAGATCGGTAAACCGCCTTTATCGTGACGGAAGTTTTGCATTGGGCGCTACAAAACTGTATACGGTTATGAATATAACCCTTCCATGTGCCGCTCCTCGTATAATTACAGTTATGCTTCTTACCGTGGGGAGGATTGCCGGAGAAACCGCAGCCGTATATTTTACAGCAGGTACCGTATACCGGTATCCGGAAGGAATAATGAGTTCGGGCCGCACGCTTTCGGTACATATATACATGTTGGCAAAAGAAACGGGAAACTATGATGAAACCTATGCGGCGGCACTCGTGCTCGTCATTTTTATTTCGCTTATTCATTTTATTGTTAATACCGCTTCACGAGTGATAAATGCTGAGAGGATATGACTTGCTCCTATGAAATTGCTGCCGTTGTTTATACGATAAAACAGGTTAATGGAAGAGTCTGGAGGTGAATTGACGCTGACTAAAGAATACCACGGCTATCATAACAAGATAATTGTAAAAAGACTGAATACATATTTTAATGAGTATCATGCATTGAAAGATGTCAATGTCGAAATACCCGCAAATGCAATTACTGTCTTAATCGGACCATCCGGATGCGGAAAATCAACTTTTCTTAAAACACTGAACAGGATGAATGAGCTTGAACCGGGCTGCAGAACAACCGGTATCGTTACTCTTGACGGGATTGATGTATTCCATCGGATAGACGCGGTTGAACTCAGGCGAAAAGTCGGAATGGTTTTCCAAAAGCCGAATCCTTTCCCTATGTCAATATATGATAATGTAGCATATGGACCGAAAATTCACGGAATAAAAAAGAAAACGGTTTTGGAAAAAATTGTGGAAGAAAGCCTTCGCAAGGCGGCGTTATGGAATGAGGTTAAGGATCGGTTAAAAAAAAGCGCAGAAAGCCTTTCGGGCGGACAGCAGCAGAGGCTTTGCATTGCCAGGGCACTTGCTGTGGAACCTGAAGTATTATTGATGGATGAGCCCACTTCGTCGCTTGATCCTGTTTCAACCGAGAAGATTGAACAATTGTGCATTTTGCTGAAGAACGAGTACACTATAATAATCACAACCCATAATATACAACAGGCTATACGCATATCTGATAAAGCCGCTTTTTTTCTTAACGGAACGATAATCGGCTCCGGCTCCCCTGAAAAGATACTGATAAATCCTAAAGACATAAGGATCAGGGGCTTTATTTCAGTTATATAGTTTCTATTCTGAACTGCCCATTGCATTTTTTTTGATTTGTTTGTATTATTAAAATTACTAAGTAATTTTCTCTGTTATTATAAATAATTTTTTTCCACAGGTTAATTAATATATACTGTATATACATTTTATTTCGTATGTAATAGAGGAAACAGCCGTGAGCCAAACAGGAGATGAGGTTATGAAATATAGATACATTAGGGATTTATCCATTCAGTTTTTATTAGGATGCACATTAACCAATTGGGTGAAATTAATATGGCAAAACAGGGATAAACCCATATGCTGGAAAAGCTTACCCAAGTTTTTGTATATTACAATTGTAATTATTTTATTAACGCCGGTACGGCTGATTGAAAAACTGTTATTTGACATAAGAGTCAAAAAAACAAAGATTGCTTTGGAGCCTGTTTTTGTTTTAGGCCATTGGCGAAGCGGTACTACTTACCTTGTTAATATGCTCTCACAGGACGAGCAGTTCGGTGTTACAAATGCTATTCACTGCTTCAGCCCGAATATGTTTTTATGCTGTTATAAAGCGCTGGATTGGCTGTTGAAAAGGATACTTCCCAAAAAACGGCATATGGACAATATTCCTCTTGACACAATCTCTTCCCAGGAGGAAGAGTTTGCGATCGCTAACATGTCGACTCTGTCAAACTATCACTTCTGCCTTTTCCCAAGAAACAGGTTCAAGTATCAAAAGTATGCAACTTTTCAGAATATGAGCGAAACAGAAATTGCGGAGTGGAAAAATAAATACCTTTATATTCTAAAAAAGGTTACTTACCAGCTTAAGGGAAAAAGGCTTTTGTTAAAGAGCCCTACGAATACAAGCAGGGTTAAGCAGCTTCTTGAACTGTTCCCGAACGCAAAGTTTATTCACATATGCAGAAATCCGTACAAGGTTTATGTTTCCACAAGGAAACTATACAATAATTTCTTCCCTGTATTTGAACTGCAGGAACGAATTCCCGAAGAAGAATCTGAAGAATGCCAGTTTGAGATATATGAAAACATGTACAAAAAATATTTTGAAGAAAAACAGTTAATTCCCGAAGGCAATTTGATTGAAGTGCGCTATGAAGATGTGGTGAAAAGCCCATTGGAAATAGTAGAAAAAATATACAGGCAGCTTGGATTAGAGGGGTTTGAAAAAGCAAAACCGGCTATTGAAAAATATATCGAGTCGCAGAAAAACTACAGGCCTAATAAGCATCACATTGATCCAAGGCTTATGAAAAAAATATCGCAGAGGTTTGATTTTACATTCAAAAAATGGGGATATCCAAAAGTTTAACCTAACGCCGAATTCCTGTAATACTGAATGCCGCGGGAATGTGAACGAAAACACGTTGTTCTTTTCCGGAGGATATAATGCAGTTGATTGAGAGTTCCCGGAACAAAATAATGAAGAATATATTGTCTCTTAAAAACAAAACAAATAGAAGGAAACAGCGAAGTTTTCTGATTGAAGGATTTAGATTTGTCAGGGAGGCTCTATTGTCGGATGTTAGGATCGAAATAATATGTTTTTCAGCAGAAGTCGGCGATGAGTGTCGGAGAGAGCTGCAAACCTTAACAAATAAAGAGATTAAGTATATCCTCGTTCCTCCCGCTTTATTCGCCCGTCTTTCAGAAACCGATACACCACAGGGAGTACTGGCAGTGGCAGGTATCCCTGACAGTTCGTTATACTCTTTATACCATGAAGGATTTCGCGGTATTTTATTGGATTCGGTTCAGGATCCCGGCAATGTTGGGACCATCATACGTTCTGCCCACGCGTTAGGGTTTGATTCGGTTATTTCGACAAAAGGTACTGTTGATATTTATAACGGAAAAGTTCTAAGATCCACGGCGGGTTCTATTTTTCATATCCCTGTCGTTGACGGTATTGAAGAGGAAGAGGTTTTCCAATTTTGCAAAAAACACGGCCTTGGAATTATTACAACCGGTCTTAGCGAGGGCAAACCCTGCCATGAATGTGATCTGAGTAAAAACTTTCTTTTGGTAATAGGAAATGAGGGCAGGGGCGTGTCGGCAGGAATAAAGCAAATGAGCCCGGAATCTGTTTTTATACCTATGCCGGGAGGCGCGGAATCATTAAATGCTGGTGTAGCTGCTTCAATTATTATGTATGAAAGCAACCGCCAAAGATTTTCTGTTTAGCGATATTTCATAATTTATTTATAATGAGTGTGTTAAAATTTTACTATGTGAGTATTGAAAATAAGGGAAAAATAATATAGAATGATTAAAAAGATTGTTATTTTGTTAACGATGACCCCAAAAGGTCAAATCTATAATAAACTGTCAGGAGGAGAACGAATATGGCTGTTAAAATTGGTATTAATGGATTCGGAAGAATTGGGCGTCTTGTATTCAGGGCGGCTATGAAGAGATCCGATGTCCAGGTAGTGGGAATTAACGATCCTTTTATTGATTTAGACTACATGCAGTATATGCTTAAATATGATTCCGTACATGGGCAATACAAAGGTGAAATTAGTTCAAAAGATGGAAAGATGGTTGTCGATGGACAGGAAATCGCTGTATTTTCAGTAATGGATCCGAAGGATATTGATTGGAAAAGCTGTGGAGCGGAATATATTGTCGAATCGACCGGCGTTTTTACAACAATCGACAAAGCTTCCGCACATCTTAGCGCAGGTGCGAAAAAAGTTGTTATCAGCGCACCGTCAAAAGACGCCCCAATGTTTGTTATGGGTGTAAATAATGACAAATACACAACAGATATGAATGTTGTATCGAACGCTTCATGTACAACGAACTGCCTTGCTCCGGTAGCAAAAGTACTGAATGATAAATTCGGTATTGTAGAAGGCTTAATGACAACAGTTCATGCGATAACCGCAACACAGAAGACCGTTGACGGCCCTTCGAAAAAGGACTGGAGAGGCGGCAGAGGCGCAAGCTTCAATATTATTCCTTCTTCGACCGGCGCTGCGAAAGCTGTTGGTAAGGTAATACCTGAACTGAACGGAAAACTTACGGGTATGGCGTTCCGTGTTCCTGTAGCCGATGTTTCTGTGGTTGACTTAACATGCCGTCTTGAAAAAGCCGCATCATATGAGGAAATATGCAAGGCTATGAAGGATGCCTCGGAAAACGAATTAAAGGGTATTTTAGGCTATACTGAAGATTCTGTTGTATCAACAGATTTTATCGGTGAAGAAAGAACCTCTGTATTTGACGCAAAAGCAGGCATTTCATTAAATGATAATTTTGTAAAAGTTGTTGCATGGTATGACAATGAATGGGGTTATTCGTGCAAGGTTGTTGACTTGATTGCCCACATGGCGAAAGTCGACGCTAAATAATTATTTCAAAATAATCTGCAGGCATCCTATTTTTGTAAGGATGCCTGTTTTAAATGAAATAGTTCTTGTATTATGTTGAAATCGAAAGTGCGTTTGTTGTACAATTGATACTGTAAAATAAAACCTATGTAACCTGCGCTGAAATTGCCAAGCAATTTCTTACGTTGTTGTTAAATCCGGATATTGAATGCGTAAGGAGATGAAAAAATGAGCATGTATAATAAAATGAGTGTGGAAGACATTGAAGTAAAAGGAAAAAGGGTTATAGCCAGGGTTGACTTCAATGTGCCTCTGGACGCTGATGGGAATGTTACCGACGACAAGCGAATTGTAGCCGCTTTGCCGACTATCAGGTACCTCATTAAGCACGGAGCGAAGACGATACTTGTATCACACCTTGGCCGTCCAAAACAGGGGTTTGAGCCAAAATTCAGCATGAAGCCCGCGGTTCAAAGGTTATCAGAGCTTTTGGGCCAGGAAGTTATTCTTGCAAATGATGTGATAGGTGAAGACGCAAAGCGAAAAGCCAGCGAGCTTAAAGACGGCCAGGTTTTAATGCTTGAGAATGTTCGTTTTCACAAAGAGGAAACAAAGAATGACCCCGAGTTCTCTAAAGAATTGGCTTCAATGGCGGATATTTTTGTTAATGATGCCTTTGGTACCGCACATCGGGCACATTCATCGACAGCGGGTCTGGCTGATTACCTGCCGGCGGTATCAGGGTTTTTAATAAAAAAAGAAATTGATATAATGGGCAAAGCGCTGTCCAACCCGGAAAGGCCTTTTCTTGCTATTCTTGGGGGAGCTAAGGTTTCCGATAAAATAACGGTTATAGAAAATCTTCTTGAAAAGGTAGATTCTTTAATAATCGGAGGAGGAATGGCCTATACTTTTCTTAAGGCTAAAGGTTACAAAATTGGTAATTCGATATGCGAGGAAGACAAACTTGATTTAGCCAGAGAATTAATGGCTAAGGCGGAAGCGAAGGGAGTAAACCTTTTGCTCCCGATTGGAAATGTCATAGGAAAAGAGTTCAGTCCGGACACCGAGGACAGGTATGTTCCTTCCGATAACATTCCCGACGGATGGATGGGAATGGATATTGGGACAATAACTATCGAGAAGTTTGTTAATGAGATTAAAAAAGCAAAAACTATAGTGTGGAATGGTCCAATGGGAGTTTTTGAATTTCCGAAATTTGCGAACGGAACAAGAAAAATTGCCGAAGCTGTTGCGGATTCAGGTGCTATATCTATTGTAGGAGGCGGAGACTCGGCGGCGGCGGTTGAACAGCTTGGTTTTGCGGATAAGATAACGCATATTTCCACCGGGGGCGGGGCCTCTCTTGAATTTCTTGAAGGAAAAGTCCTTCCCGGAATTGCCTGCCTGCTTGATAAAAAGACGCGGAAAGTAATGGCGGCGGGCAACTGGAAAATGAATAAAACCCCGAAAGAAACAGCGGAATTTATAAAAGCGCTGAAAGAAAATGTCGATAAAGCACAGACAGAGGTTGTTATTGGTGTTCCCTTCGTATCGATACCCGCAGCGGTTGGCGCCTGTGACGGAACAAATATAAAGGTGGCAGCTCAGAATGTGCATTGGGAAGACAGCGGCGCTTATACCGGCGAGGTTTCCTGCGGCATGCTGAAGGAAGCGGGAGTTCAATACGTTATCATAGGGCATTCCGAAAGAAGGGAATATTACGCCGAAACAGACGAACTAATTAATAAAAAAGCTCACGCGATATTTAATTGTGGAATGACCCCAATAATCTGCTGCGGCGAAACTCTTACTCAGAGGGAACAGGGTGTGACAGCCGAGCATATCCGCTATCAGGTGAAAATTGCTCTTTTAGGATTAACAACAGAGCAGGTTAAAAAACTTGTTATAGCTTATGAACCAATATGGGCTATCGGTACAGGGAAAACAGCAACAAGCGATCAGGCTGAAGAGGCATGTTCCATTATCAGAAATCTTGTAAAAGAACTGTATGATGAAGAAACGGCGGACAGCGTAAGAATCCTTTACGGCGGAAGCGTAAAGGCGTCAAATGCGAAAGAGTTGTTTGAAATGCCGAATGTTGACGGGGGACTGATTGGCGGAGCAAGCCTGAATCTGGAAGAGTATGTGAAAATCGTAAATTATAACGAGGATTAAAGATTCAGTTATTTTAATATTTAGAATTATTTTCCGGCCCTCCGGGTATAACCGGAGGGCTTTGTATAATGCGGAGGTTTAAAGCATGCTGAAAAAGCTTAAAGATTTTAGTGAATATAAAGGTCCTGTGGTAATTGTCGTTATGGATGGTTACGGCGTATGCGAAAGGGCGGAGGGGAACGCGGTATACCACGCATATACTCCCTGCCTTGACAATCTGTTCGCCAAATATCCGAATACGCTTCTGAAGGCGCATGGTACGGCTGTTGGCCTGCCGTCCGACAGTGATATGGGGAATTCCGAAGTCGGGCATAATGCGATCGGTTCGGGACAGGTATACAGCCAGGGCGCCAAATTAGTAAATGAAGCAATAAGCAGCGGTAAGATGTTTGAAGGAAAAACATGGCGAGATTTAATATCAAATGTTAAATCAAACGATTCAACGCTGCATTTTATCGGTTTGTTCAGCGACGGCAATGTTCATTCCCACATTGATCATTTGAAGGGAATGATTGAGCAGGCAAAGAAAGAAGGAATAAAGAAGGTACGCATCCATATTCTTTTGGATGGCCGTGATGTTGGCGAAACTTCCGCGCTTGAATATGTGAACCCTTTTGAAAAGTACCTTGGTGAACTTAAGAGTGCTGATTTTGATGTAAAAATCGCCAGCGGCGGCGGACGGATGAAGGTTACAATGGACAGGTATGAGGCGAATTGGAGAGTAGTCGAAACGGGATGGAAAACGCATGTGCTCGGCGAGGGAAAGCAGTTCAGTTCAGCCCGTGAAGCTATAGAAACCTACCGGCAAGAGCTGAACGTGATTGATCAGGACCTGCCTGCGTTTGTAATTGCCGAAAACGGTAATCCAGTGGGCAAGATATCCGATAATGACAGCGTTATTTTCTTTAATTTCCGCGGCGACCGGGCGATAGAAATAAGCCGTGCATTTGACGAAGCTGATTTTGATAAATTTGACAGGAAAATGCATCCAAAAGTCATATACGCCGGAATGTTGGAATATGACGGAGATCTTCACATACCCAACAGATACCTTGTAGCGCCTCCGGAAATAAAAAATACAATGGGAGAGTACCTCGTTAACGCAGGTGTCAGTCAGCTTGCGATTTCCGAGACGCAGAAATACGGACATGTGACATATTTCTGGAACGGCAACAGGAGCGGAAAGTTCAGCGATGAACTGGAAACATACATTGAGGTTCCTTCGGACGTTATTCCTTTCGAAGAACGTCCGTGGATGAAAGCAGCTGAGATTACCGACAGAATGATAAAGGAACTTAAGACCGGCAAATACCGTTTTGCGCGTGTAAATTACGCCAATGGGGATATGGTAGGACATACGGGCAATTTCCAGGCAGCACGGGTGGCTGTAGAATCCGTTGATTTATCGCTGAGGCGCTTGCTTCCCGTTATTGACGAGCTTGGCGGTGTTGCGATAATTACCGCTGATCATGGAAATGCGGACGAAATGTTTGAGCTTGACAAAAACGGAAAACCGTCAATGAATAAAAACGGCTCAATTAAAGCAAAAACAAGCCATACTTTGAATAAGGTCCCGTTTATAATTTACGACAATGTTAAAAGTAATGCATATAAATTAAAAGAAGGTGAATTCGGGCTTGCGAATATAGCGGCAACAGCAGTGAACCTTCTTGGGTATGAAGCCCCCGATATTTGGGAAGAAAGCATTATTTCACTTGACAACGCATGATATTATTATGGGGATTCACCGTTTTTGTTATTTTGCGCTTTTTGCATAGCCGGGAGGAAATATGAGAATAATGGGAATAGATTTCGGTGAAGCCCGGATCGGAATAGCTGTCAGTGATCCACTGGGGATTACCGCACAGGCGGTTGAAACAATTTGCTGGAATAAGGAATGGAAAAAGCCTATCGAACGGATAGAGGCTTTGATCAAGGCATACCCTTGCGATACGATTGTTGTTGGTTTTCCTGTTAATATGAACGGCACAATTGGTGAAAGAGGAAAAAGGACACAACAATTCATTAACAAGCTTAAGCACGCTTTTCCGGAAATAAAAGTTGTTCAATGGGATGAAAGGCTTTCAACCGAGCAATCAAAACAAGCGCTTATTGAAATGGGTATACGCAGCAGAAAACATAAGGGGAAAATCGACCAGATGTCGGCTTCGTTTATTCTTCAAAGTTACATGGATGCAAACAGAACATAAATATTAAAAATGAATAAAAATTTATTAACAAATAATATTATCAAGGAGGTGTTCATATGAATGAACACAAACATGAAAACGGAGATTCCTGCAGCTGTTGTGAATCAGACAACATTATAGAACTAACGGGAGAAAATGGTGAAACACTAAGTGTTGAGTATCTGGCGACACTAAAAATGGAAGATAATCAGTATGCTATAATGAAAGCATGTGATGAAAATGAAAACAGCGGAGAAGTAATCATTATGAAAATTGAAAAGGATGGTGAAGAAGATTACCTGGTCAGCATAGAAGATGACGAAGAACTTGATATGGTTTTCGAGGCTTTTAAGAAAGCCGCATCGGAAGATTTTGATTTTGAGTAATCAAAACATGTTTTAATACGGGTTTTTGGATAACTGCTATAAATTTATTGATATAAATGTTGTGTTCGTTATAATAGATATTAGATCGTATTTTATCAATAAAATGCCGACACCATTTACCTGGGGGTTAAAATGAAAAAGATAAAAATAAAATTGAACAAAAGAGGTAAAATACTTCTCGTTGTTGCGCTGTTCTGCCTTAGCACTGTTATCACTGTTGTTTTGATAGGAGCTTTAAGATCCCGTGACAACGATCAGCAGTCTGTTGGCTTGGAAACGGATATTACACCAGTACCGGAACAAAACAATGATTCTGAGACAGAAGATAATGAACCAGATATCGACATTACGCCATCACCTGAACCGGATGAACCTGAAGAAAAGTTTATGCTTCCAAAAGAAGGGGTCAGGCCTATTGCGGTGATGATTGATAATGAAGGCAGCAAGGTATTGCCCCAGGGAGGAATCGGGATCGCGCAGGTGGTATACGAAATGATCGTTGAATATGGAGATACCCGATATATGGCTCTATTTTGGGATAACTTGCCTGATATGATTGGCCCGGTAAGAAGTTCAAGACACTATTTTATTGACTATTTAATGGAATATGACGCGATTTATGCCCATATTGGATGGAGTGACTATGCGTACAGGGATCTTAAAAGATATGAAATAGACAATATCGACGGAGTGTCGGATGCAAGCGGTGCTTACTGGGATTTAACGAGGGAAAGAGATAATTATCATGATTCATACACAAACCCGGAAAGATTAAACAGGTATATTGAAAGATTGGAATACAGCATGGAAACGGAAGTGCCTTTTCCGTTATCATACCATGAAAAGGATACTGCTCTTCCAGGACAGATGACCGCGGAAGAAGTATTTATAAAGTATCATAAAAACAGCACCTGCGGCTTTTATTATGATTCAGACGCTAAAAATTATAAAAGGACCCGGCAGGGAGAGTATCAAATTGACAGAAACACCAATGAAGTTATACGAGCAAAAAATATCATTATCATGTTTGTCAGAAATGAACCGATTCCCGGGGATAAGCAGGGAAGACATAACATATATACTGTAGGAAGCGGTGAAGGGTTTTATATTACCAATGGAAAGGCGCAGGAGATAAAATGGAGCAAGAGCTCACGTACGGCGCAAACAAAGTACCGTGACGATAAGGGAAACGATATAGTGCTAAATCCCGGCCAAACATGGATACAGGTTGTTCCATTGGAAACCGAAGTAAAAATTAATTAAAACCAGTTTTGATGTTTTGTGCGCAAAGCCCCAGAATAAGAGTTAACACATATATTTATTAGCATTCAGAAAAAACCGGTTCTATTTCCTTTTTACTTAGGATGTTTTTTGATATCCTATAGTACCCATCTGTACATCCTGTTTTCTTGTTTGAACATCAACAGTTCCCATCGGCTTGGCTATGTGAGTTTTCTGAAAAGATCGGCAAAAATAGGATCACGACGAATGTAAGTAGCACTTCTTATGAAATGCCTTGTGGTATCAAAGCTCCAGGTTACCTGATCTGTTAGTATAGGGCTGTGCACTATGCTTGTAGGTACCCAGTCAGGGTTAATAAGCCAAGCTATGGCCGTTACATCCCATATTACCTTCGACCAGCCGAAAGGTTGATTTGTATATCCTTTAACTATCTCTGTTAAATATGTACCGATTTCACTTTTACCCATCAGATAGCATTCCAGTTCCGGTATTGTTGTCACAAAGTGAGTTGTTACCCCCATGCAAGGTATGTGTACCAATGGTACACCGCAGTTAAAAACTAACCTGGAAGCATACACATCCTGCTGAAGATTAAATTCCTTTGTATCCTGCCAGAAGAAAGCATGCCCT
>FZPS01000065.1_pt9 | contig 11723 bp, 8 predicted proteins | sample 1817821 | NCBI WGS metagenome assembly FZPS01 (sample SAMEA104158645, study PRJEB21678) | metagenome | place: Germany | collected 2015-04-21 | reverse complement strand
CCCCATCCTCAGGCCGTCAAGCACCTTTTTGTACAGTTTCGGCAGATCGACACTCTCGCGCTCCTGCGCAAGCTTCCGGGCATCCTCGGATTTATGGGGATCTCCCTTCCACCGATCGATCACATCTTTCATGGCGATATAGCGGGTCAGGTCCTGCTCAAATCCGGGCACCCGGCCGGAGAGGAAGAAGATGGTGTTCTGCTCATCGGCGTGCAGGCTATTGGACTGCAGATCCTGCACCGTCACGCCGCCTACACGCTCAAACGGCGTAATCAATTTCAGGGTGACGGCTCCGGAGGTACCGCCGACTTTCTTATGGTCGATCTCGACCGTGAACGAGAACTCGTGATCCTTGAAGTTGACGGCATTTGAGCCGAGCCACTTGCGCCAGTTGGAATCGCGAATGAACGAGTTGCCAAACTCACTCTCCCGTTCGGAATACCCCATCTGCGTCTCGACCGTGCTGACCTCGTCCTCGAACGTCCGGCGCTCACCGGTAAGAAACTCATACTCTTCGCCGATCTTGGCAACCAGTCCTGCCTCTCTCAACTTCTCAAGTTCAGGTCGGACTTTAGTAATCGCGTCCGTAAGATCCTCGTCCACATCCCGGATCGTCAACCGGGCAATGTTGTCGATAGTCCGTGGAATATACGGCAGTTCCCTGATGAGGAACAATCCTTCGGCAACGGCGCTGGTAAGTTCCGTTGCGTCCGGGACAACCCTGCCGATGCGGGAGATATCGGTACGGACATCGGGGCTTACCTCACCTTCGCCGGCGAGATTGTGGTAAATCTCATCAAACCTCACCAGAACTCCGACGTCCTTCTCTAGGTACCGGACCCGTCCCGCACGGAGAATATCCTGTGTGATTGCAAGCAGTGTTCGGGTCGATCCGCTCATCTGTTCGCCACGACCCCCCTTTGACCGGAGCGATTTTACAATATCAGGGATCAGGTGCACCTGATAGGGAAAGAACGGATAGTAGGTGACAAAAGCATCTTCCGAACAATCGGGCAGCACCTGTGCGGTATTGGCAAGCTCGCCGATTCCCTTCAGGCCCCCGCTCCCACACTTCTCATAAAGCGTTGTCAGTGCTTGCCTCCCTTTGGTATTCTTCCGAAGGAGTCTGTTCTCAAGGACCTGTTCGATATTTTCCGTCGTAAGAGCGGGTTTAAACCGGAACCGACCCTCGATCTTCTTCATATCGCCTTCAAGAGCACGTGCCTCCTTGTACACTGAACCCATATCTCCGTGGGTGGTCACCAGAACCCAGATCTTCCCCTGCCCTTTGATCGATGCCTCTTCCACAAACGCCTGCAATCGGGCAAGGCGACCGGCGTTATTCTCTATCCACTGCCCGGTCTCGTCCATCACCCACATGAACCTTTGCGGCTTTCTGTTTGCTTTTTCGTCCCGTTTGATATCCTCTAGAATCGTATCGATCAGAAAAGTGACATTAATGATACTGCCGGAATCTGCCTCTTTGAGAGCCTGTTCTACATCGCCCGGCGTGGAGAAGATATCAGGCGCGGTTTCACTAGCCGCGGCAAATAGGTGTTTGCGGAAGAATGTCGGATTTTCACGGATATCTTCCCATTTTTTATGTGAAAGCTGTTCGAACGTGCTGTGGAGAGCCTCGACCTTTCCTTGCCGGTCAAGTTCGGCCTCGATAACGCGAGCATACGTGAGATTGTTACAATAACCGCGGGAGAGATAATACTGGGAGAGGAGGAGTTCGGGGAGCTCGCGAGTCTTGCTTGCTGCGAGAGTATTGAGGTTGAATGCCAGGACCCTGGTATCGCACTGGTCCATGCGCTTGAGACTTCTCTGTATGGAAGCGCTCCGGATGGAATCTGGAGGGAGACGCGAAACGAATCGCTCACATGCCGAGACGTTCTCGATCACCCGGTTCTCTGCGAGCAGTGACACGATTTTGGCGAAGTGGGACTTTCCGGATCCGAAATAGCCCGAGATCCACATGCCAATCTCTGTTGTCGGGGTCAGGAACGTATCGGTATAGTGCTCGAGAAAGTCATCGAGATACCGCTCGATCATGGGCGTGACGACGTAACTTCCAACCTCAACAGCAAGTTTATGCTCATTGGCCAGCTCGGCCACCTTAATGACCGGCTCAATCTTTTCTTCGACGCGCGTCTCGAAAACGTCTCCAATTCTCATAAAAGGTCTCCCCTATACATAAATTCATCAACTTTCCCAAGGAATCGATAGTGTCGAGAACCGGTCAGCTGACCCGGGATAAAGATGACAACAGGACAGTTAAGAGCCGACTGGGCATCGTTCCACAGACATTGCATCACATCCCAGGGACCTGATACTGGATACAGGGCGGTCAGTCGCTCAAGGCTCAATACAAGCCTTCCGTTTCCCCTCAGGTCCATCTGCGTGCGAACCTCTTCGGCTATCGCGGTGATCCACAACCGTGTCAGATCCTCTTTCGCACTCTGGCCCCACTCTTGGTCATTCAGCGAATCAACAATATTCTCTACACCGAACTCCGTGAGGACGTTCTGTGTAATCATGAGAACATCGATGGGTCTTACATCGATCTCCGGCCTGAGTGCGTTCGTCTGGGTATGCCATTCCCGTAAGACCGCTATCTCGGCAGCAAGCGGATACACGATTGCCAGAAACGGGACGCCCGATTTCCTCCCGATAAACTCGTAACGTGTCCGAATTCGGGTGACTGCCTCTCCGATCTTCCATTTCCAGTCCCCCGTCGTCATTGCTGCCCCTCCCACTCCGCAGGTGTCTGAAGAACAACGGTATCTCCGACACGCTCAAAGCCGATCTTCCGATTCAATCCGAGTTGCTGGAAGATGTGAGCCACATCATCCTCGCCGCAGAAGAAGAGGCGCCACGTGGGGTCCTTCAGGATATTGTTCCCACGAACCCCCTCTTCTATGAGAATATGCAGAATGTGTTCAGCAGCAAAGAGCGGTAAAACCGGCTTGACGAGTTTCTTCTTCTGTCTGCCCGACAATACTCCGAAATCCTTCAACGCGGAGAGAACTATGGTCGAGAGCCGTTCGCGTGTTGAGGCCGTCCACTTTTCTATTTGAGGCTCAGACTCTGCCGAATCGTCGAGCATCTTCAGCATGTCGTCGGGAGAGACATCATGCTGGTGTGAGCTCCACTTTTTCCAGAGAGTTTGGGTGATGAAATCAAACGTCAGGTGGTCGCTGAGGGCATAATGCACATAGAGCAGGGATATAAACTCGCTACTATGAGGACCGATCCGACGTGCTTCGATGATATTGTTCAGAGCCCACTCAGGTAATTGAAAATATCGGACACCAAGCATACTCCAAAATCGTTTCCGGCTAAGAAGCGCCTTTTGAGAGAATAGAGTGCCGCCTATAGCTTGTTCCCGAACGGTATCGAGTGCTGCTCCCTCACTTAGTAAGCCAAACACCTTTTCTGATTCTATTAACAGTGCTCCAATGAGGTTTCTTGCACGATATGGGCCAGTATCGCGATATTGAGCAGATTTATTTTGTCGATTGGGCGAAGAGGGGCTGGAATCCATCGAATTACTCATCCTAATGTGTTGATTTAACTCTCCCTCAATAAGTTATTTTTCAATTGCTTGTTGAAATGAGGATAAGTCAAGTCAGGAAGTTACCCGCTAAAATCGGATAAATACGGATTTTTGGCGCATACATCCCATGAGATCCATGACCTACATCAACCTCGTGACGGTTACCTGAAAAAGTTTCGCCAGTGTCGACCACTCCGCCATACAAAGATCGCAGTTCTCGATATACTGATAGATCCGGTATCAATCCATCAAGCTTTCCCGGTATACCCCATAAAGCGCTCCGCAGACAATCTGTACCTCTGAAGCGCCATGGGTCTACATAGATCAAAATGTTAGGTCGGCTCGGCTTCCTCCCGGATCACGGGCTTGCCCATCGCGGCCTCGATACGGTCGAGGATCTCCTCGTACCGCCGGTCGTAGAACACCCAGAAGTCGTCGTTCCGAAGCGCTTCCGGATCGATGACATGTGAGCGCAGGATCTGATCCAGGCGCTCCGCCGGAATCCCTTCATTCTTCTCGATCCGCCGCAGATATTCGCTCGGCGCATTTCCGCCGATCATCCGGTTAGTGCGTGCCGAGAGAGGTGCCTTGTTGATGATGCAGTCCACTGCTGTCCAGTGCTTGTTGATATCCTGCTCGTCGGCATGGTCGTCGCACCATTTTCGGGGGAAGATGTGGTGAATATCGACGTTCTCATCGTAATAACTGGTAATATCGATCGGCTGGCCGGAGCGGAAGTCCTCGCACCCGTCCCGCATCATCAGCGCAAAGATACCCTTGTATGCCGCACTCCGGCGGCTTGTCAGTTCTTCGAGGCGGGCTCCGGAGAACGTGGCCTCCTTCACTGCCGTAGGTTCGTCGCCACCCCGGACCCACGCGATCAGTTCGGGGAGATCCTTGGCAAACCGGCTCTCGATCGTGCTCCCATATAATTCGCCGAAGACCCCGCACCAGTACCACCGCGAGAGGAGTTTTCTCACCGTATCGTTATCCGCCTCATCGCCCAGAACCGCGAGAGTGGCGGCCAGCGGGACGATCTGCGTCCGGTAAGGCAGGTCGCGGCCGATAAAGATCTTCTGCATCCGCAGGAACTTGGCCGCCTTCAGGAACCCTTCGACCACCGCGTCCCGGTGCTCACGGTAATCATCAAGTTTGAGTTTGAGTATGTCTTTGCGCTTGCAGCTGATTGCAGGCGCACGCCCGTCCGGATCGGTTCCGTCGACGTGCTCCCGGTACCGCTTCATCGTTGCAAGCAAGGTGACCGCCTGGAGGAAGTCGTCGCTCGGGATCTTCCTCAGGACCTCTTCTCTGGCGAATCGTTTTACGATCTCCTGCCAATCGTCACGGAGCGAGAAATTATCGGCTGCAAATGTGGCGGTCAGGAGTTCGAAGACCGTCAGTGTTACCCCGCCGGTGTTCACCTTCTCGAAGACAAGGCAGACCGCCTCTTTTGGAGTGTCCCTCCCCATCTCGATGACCGGAAGCTGGTACTGCTCAAACCGCTGGACGATCTCCTTATAAAATTGATTGAAGGTTCTCATCTTGGTTTTATCATAATCCCAGTACTCGTCGTACCCCTCTTTCCAGGTGAAACTGTCATACACCTGTTTCACCGGAAAGAGGCCAGCCGCATACTCCTTCTCCAGTGTGGAGTAGTCCTCCATGACCTCGCCCCGGAAGTTCCTGACGTACTTATCATCCGAGATGCTCCGGATGCACTCTTCACGATCCTCGTTGGGATCCAGACATTTTTCAATGTCAAAGTAATAGTGCCGGAAGATTGTCTTCTTCTTAATATCCTCGGTAACCACCGCTCCCGGCTTGATCAACGCCTGGAAAAGGGCAGTGAGTCGTTGCTGCCCGTCGAGAATCAGCTTATCCGGTTCGACGGCTGGTTCAGGGGGTAACCCCTCTATCGCCCGCGGTTTGAATCGGCACTCGCTATTCCCGGTCTCAAGCATCATTACAGCCCCGATTGGGAACGAGAGGGAGACGCTCGAGAGCAGGCTCCGGATCCGGTTGTCATCCCACACCCATCCGCGCTGGAAGTCGGGGAGTTGAATCTTGCGTTCGTTGATCGCCCCAAGAATATCCTTGAGGAAAACCTTGTTACTCTGGAAACTTGTAATCCCGGCCGTCATTCTTCATCCTCCTCGAGGTCGATGAGATCGTAACTCGTCCGCATCACCCCGATATCGTATTCGATAAGCAGGTTCACCATCTGTTCGCCGTTCATCAGCGCGATGGGCGTCTTGTCCGGCTGCTCCGCCTCCTGCCGGGCGCCGGTCGAAAAGTCGCTTGTGGTGATGATCAGCCCCTGCTCGTGCGCTCCGAGAGAGCCCCGGACCTGCTGGACGATCGGCGCCTGGATGTTGTTCTTCCAGCGTTTCACCTGGACGGCCATCTTCGTTTTGATAACGTCGCCGGCAACAAGCGTCCCCCGTACGTCGATGCCGCCGTCGCCGCTCGCCCGGGTGACCGCAACATCCTCGAACCCGATCTTTGCGAGCAGTTCCCCGACGAGCTCCTCGAACGCGGCAGGGTTCATCGTCCTGATCCGGTGCATGAGGTGCTCCCGAACCTCGCGGTTGTGCACCTCGATCTGGTAGGGGAGCCCTTCTTCGTGCCACCGGGTCAGCCCGACGTAGCCTTTGCCGAGTTTCTCGAACCTCGGGAGTTCCCCCCGCTTGTTCTGCCGCTGAATCTCGGTGAGGATGCCGGCATACATCGTCGCCTCGGGGGTCAGGCCGCCGGTTGTGATCAGGTCGAGGTCGAGAGCCTTCCGGGTGATATCCCGGTAGTGCATCGGCTGCCTATCTGCATAATCCTCGAGCACCATTTCGGCGGCGTCGAGGAAGGACATGCTATCCCGCTCGGGTTCGGGCTTCGGAGAGGGATCAGGATCTCCAGCCTCCCGGCACCCGAAGATGCCGGGAGCTGCTCGATAAAATCTAGACTGCTCCCGGTTTCTTTTGATATCAACAGCAATCCGGGCGTTGACCGAATCCCAGGGGGTCAGCCCTGCACTCGACCAGAGGCCTCGATCGAGCATCCGTTGCGTGATTTCTCGGTAGTGGAGCGGTTCGCCTGCTACACGGAGCACCTCATATGCGGCATCGAGAACGTTCATCCCATCATCTCCTGCCCAGATAGCCGAATATCTGCGTTCGGGTCGATAGCAACGAGGATGTGCTCCTTGGCGGCGGAGAGCATTCCATGTGCTGAAAAATCTCCATATAATTATCCGATGATATGAGAGGGTATTAATACTGACTATTTGGAATTGTAACGTTCATGGCATACAACATACGCCTGAGCACAGTCTGGTCGAATAGATCTCCCCTGACCAGACTAAGAGGTGTAGCGCTTACTCCCGGTCGAACCGTATCCCTGTATTCGTGGTGGTCGGTGTCGGAGGCAGCCCGAAAAAGCCGGCAATGATGTTCTGTATTCCTCTCAAAGATGCAAAATATCCCGAAATCTTCCCGAGCGTCTTTGAAAAATACGAACGGGACCCCGGCAGGACATTCTTCTGGCGGGACGGGATGCTGAAATAGTCATCTCACCCCCCGCCGAGCACCTTCACCAGCACCGCCACCACCCCGCCCACGACCCCGCCGGCGCCGGCGCTGATCGTCGAAACTCTTCCGCACTCGAAACCCAGAGGGTTTCTCACGCTCCGCTCCTGACGGAGCATCGCGTCCTCCCCCACCTTCTCCGCCCGCCAGCCCTCCAGCGCCCGGAGCCGGGCCTCGAAGTCTTCGTCCTGCGCCTCCATCCGTCGTAACATTCGGCAAATCCACTTCACGTCCCGGTTCGTCTCGTACACGAGCTCATAGGGGTCTTCCCCCCTACCAGGACCTGATACTGCTGAACCCCGCGCAGTCTTCTGAAACCCAAACCGACGCCTTTAAACCCCCCTGCAGGAATAAAAACCAATACGGAGAGGCGGTTAGATGGTCAGGTTCCTGCACACGGCCGATTGGCAGATCGGCATGAAAGCATCTCATACCGGCGAGAAAGCAAAAGTTGTCAGGCAAAAGAGGTTTGATGCGGCCGGCCGTATCGTTGAACTCGCGAAGCAGAAGGATGTCGACTTCGTGCTGCTCGCCGGCGATACGTTTGAGGATCACAACGTGGGCGATGTCGCCGTGAAGCGGACGGTCGACATCCTCAACCGGCTCGACCCTATCCCGGTCTACGTCCTGCCGGGCAATCATGACCCCATGGTGCCGGGAGGCATCTGGGATCTTGACAGCTGGCAGCGGGTAGGGTCGCATGTTGCCCTGCTTCGAGAACAACGGGATTACTATCACGGTGACGACGTCGCCCTCTATGCATGCCCGCTCACCCAGAAACAGAGCGGCCTTGACCCGACAGCGTGGATCCCGGGCCGCGAGGACGGAGACGATCGCATCCGAATCGGCGTCGCGCACGGCTCCCTCAATATTCTCCCGGATCACGTGAACTTCCCCATAGCCGCAGATCGCCCGGAGCAGAGCGGGCTTGACTATCTCGCGCTCGGGGACTGGCATGGTCACCGGATCTCCGGGCGCGCAGTATACCCGGGCACGATGGAGCCCACCCGTTTCGGCGAGAAGGACTCCGGGAATGTGCTCGTCGTCGATATCGATGAAGCCGGCGCCGAACCCCGGATCGAGGCCTGCCGTGTCAACTCCCTGACGTGGACCGTGTTCGACCCGACGATCCAGACGGTAGACGATGTTGAGATGCTCGATCGAACTATACGAGATCTGGGGTCATTGGACTCGTTCCTCCTCAAGATCTCGCCGGATCTCAGCGGATGCACCGATAGCAAAGCCCTGCAGCGCCTTGAGACGCTCCGGGAGGAACTCCGCGAGAGCGCCTTCTTCCTGGAGTGGGTTGACCCCGCCTATCAGCCCGTCATCAGCGAAGGAGTGGACCGGATCCCGGACGGGATACTCTATGAGGTAGACGAAGCTCTCGCCACCATCCTTGACGGCCGCATCCCCGAAGGACCTGGGCACCAGTTCGCAGACCAGGACCCGGAGGTTGTCCAGGCCGCGCGGATGCTCCTGCACCGCCTTGCCGGGGGGCGATCGGCATGATCGTCGAAGAGATCATGATCCGGAACTGGCGCAGTTACCGCGAGCCGCACACCTTCCGGTTCGGCGAAGGGTTCAACCTCCTCGTCGGTCGCAACGAGGCCGGGAAGTCGACCCTGTTTGAGGCCTTCACCCGGGTACTCTTCGATCGGCACACATCACGAACCGAAGAGATCCGGCAGATCCAGCCGCTGGGAAGTTCGCTCGCCCCGGAGGCGACGATCGTCTTCCGGATGAACGGTGATCGATATAGAGTTCGGAAACGTTTCCTGCAAAACCCTACTGCCGAGTTCTTCACCTGGCGGGGCAACGATTGGGATCGAGATCACGAAGGAGATGCGGCGGATAAAGCAGTGCGAGACATCCTCCGTGGTGAAGTATCACCCCGAACGTCAGCAAAACCAGAACACCGGGGGCTCTGCCAGGCGCTCTGGTACCTTCAGGGCGACACGCCCCTCCCGAAAGAGGCGTGGGCAGACGGAGTAAAAGAAGGGCTCTCGGGTTTCGTCTCCCTGGTTGCGAGATCTCCGGACGAAGACCGGGTGCTCCAGAAGATTGAAGATGAATTTAAGGAGTTCTACACACCGAAAGGCAAGATAAAGTCAGGAAGCCGGCTGGATCAATTCCAGAAGAAGATCCCGGAACTTGAGGGAGAACTGCAGGCTCTCTATGAGCGTGATCGGGGTGTGAAAGCCCTTCGCTTAGAACTGGAGGGTTTTGCCGAACAGCTGCGGTCGATAGACGAAGAACTCAGCGCCCGCCGCGCCGAAGTCGCCGGCCTCAAGCAAAAACTCTCCGAGGGGGCCGCTCTGGAAGAGGAGAAGAAACAGAAGGAAGAGATTGTTCGGCAGGCTGAAGCGACCCGGAAGAAGACCGCGGATGATCGTGCGGCTGTAGAACGGCGCATAAAACAGATCGAGGAGATAAATAAGAGTCTCGCAGAGAAACAACGTGAGTATGAAGAATCCCTTGCTGAAGGACACATGGAGCAGATAGCGGCTGAGAGATACCACGAAGTCTGGAAAAAGGTTCATGAGCCGGAACTACAGCAGGTGGACAAGGAACTCGCTATCCTTCACGCGATAGAGCGGACCCGGCAGCTCGAAGACAAGATGGAAAGAATTCAGGAGCAGATCGATCGTATCCAGACTACTGAAACGGAACTCCGGGAACTGGAGAATGAACTCTCCACAACGCCTCTGCCGACGAAGAAGGATCTTAAAGCGTACCAGGAGCGGAAACTGAAACTGGCTACCCTCCGCGGCCAGATCGAGCAGGCTGCAATCCGTATCCGGTTTGATCTGCAGACCCGGAATCCATCGATTACCGCAGACCCGGATGCAGAATTCCTCACCGAGGATGGTGAGTATCTCGTTCTCGGCCCGACAACGTTCGCGATCGGTGACCTTGGAACAATCCACGTTCGGGGCGGGGGTTCATCACTTGAAGAACTGCAGACGAAAACGCAATCTCTCTCCGCTGAAGTTGTGTCGCTCTTTGAGCGGTTCGGTGTTATGGAGGAGCAGGACCTCTATAGCCTCCAGCAACGCCGTCAGGATCTTGAGAGAGAGATCAAGCGGCACAAGACGACCCTGAAGGAACTCACTTCCGAAAAAGACCTCGATCAACTCAAAGAAGACGTTGCCCGAACCCAGCAGAAGATTACAGATGAAACGAGCAAGACTGGTGCAGCCCCTCCCGACTGGCAAGATCTTTCAGGCGACGCTGTCCGGGAGCTGTCTGAAAACCTCTCTACGAGGAAAAAAGAACTTACAAAAGCCATTGAGCATGAGCAGCAAAACGAGGCCGAAGCCCGGACTGCCCATGATGATGCATCCCGGAAAACCCAGGAAGCATCCAGCCGCCTGGTCGAACTCAAAACAGAGATTCGAGGGCTTGTGCGGGCGAACGATGAGACGCTGAGATCATACAGTACATACGAGAACCTGCAAGCGGCGCTTGCGAAAGAGACTGAAGCACTCAAGCAAGCAGAAGAGGATTTTGCACGTCTACTTACTGAGTACAGAATCCGGGTCGAAGAACCGAAAGCGCAATATGAGGAGGCCCAGGAGACTCTCAAGGGTCTCAAAGAGCAGATGCAGTCCGTCGAGAGGGAGATCGTAGATAGAAATGCCCGGATCGAGGAGGCTGTATCCAAGGACTTCTACTCCAGCACCGGAGATCTGGAAGCATTACTCGATCTCAAGAGACGCAGACTCAATCAGGTCACCAGGCAGGCCGAAGCCGTAAAACTCCTGCGTGATATGGTGCAAGCATTCAAGAAAGAGCAATCCACAGCACTCTCCGGCCCGGTGGCTGAATTGATAAATCGCTGGCTCTTGACGCTCACCAGCGGGTCGTATGATTCTGTTCAGATAGATGAAAACCTCTTCCCGGTGGGAATCTTTAACCCACAGTATGACGAGGCATTACCCCTGAAATGCTTGAGTTACGGAACCCACGAACAGGTCATTGTCCTCCTGCGCCTTGCAATTGGTGTCCACTTGAGCAACAGTGAGCGTAACCTTGTCGTCATCGACGACCGGCTGGTGAACGCTGATCCGATCCGGATGCGGCGCCTCTGCCAGATCCTTGAGGAGGTTGCAACGAACCATTGCCAGGTTGTCGTTGCCACCTGCAACGACACGCCGTACGCTGGAGTCCGGGAGAAGAAGACAATCCCGGTCCCGGGGGATGGGAGGGCGGATTGAAAAAGCGGTTTGGCCTGGATGAGTGTCGGGAAAGCATTCCCGACACCCAATTCCATTAAAACCCGGAAATATGAGTCAGCTGATCGGAACACTCGATTCGGACGCCTGAAACCCGATAAAATCCAAAACTCTAAATTAATCCACCTCGTATCCTTCTTTCGTATGGGCTTTCTCGATAAACTAGCAAAGACGCTCGACCTCTGGCTGGCGGACGAAGAAGCGGAAGACGTCAACTACCAAAAAGGGACGGACTTCGAGAAATATGTCGCAGGCCTTTTCACCCGGAGATCCGACTACTTCGCCATCAGCGACTGGACGCGGGACAACCATGACAAGAGCAAGGGCATCTACGTGGAGTCCAACACC
>FZPS01000045.1_pt54 | contig 11724 bp, 11 predicted proteins | sample 1817821 | NCBI WGS metagenome assembly FZPS01 (sample SAMEA104158645, study PRJEB21678) | metagenome | place: Germany | collected 2015-04-21 | reverse complement strand
AATTGAATATTGCCTACAAGGTATTTGAGGGGATAGAAAACAACCCGAGCGTTGAGCAATGCATAGAGCTTAGCAAGTTGGCAAAGGGCTTCAATGCGGATTTCGTAATAGGCATAGGCGGAGGTTCGCCTATGGACGCGGCGAAGGCCATAGCAGTATTCGTTAAAAACGATATTACAGCCGAAGAGCTTTTCTCGGGCGACTACAAAAACGGCGTACTGCCCATTGTGGCTATTCCTACGACTTCGGGAACAGGCAGCGAGGTAACTCCTTGGTCTGTGCTGACTCTGCATAACGAGCAAACAAAGCGCGGCTTCGGCACAAGGAGCACATTCCCCAGGGTTTCATTCTTAGACCCTGCATATACGGACAATTTGCCAAAGAGCGTAACCATAAATACGGCTATGGACGCTTTTACGCACTGCTTCGAGAGCTTTATTTCATTAAAAGCAACTCCCGTAACCGACGCGCTGAACATACAGGCGCTGAAGCTGTTTAGCGAATGTAAGCAGAGCTTGCTTAAAGGTGAGTTTGACGGTATTCGCGATAAGCTTATGCTCATGTCAACGCTTGCGGGAATGGGAATAGCAATAACCGCAACGACTATGATGCACGCAATGGGCTATCCTTTAACATATTTCTATGATGTGCCGCATGGCGCAGCTAATACACTTGTGCTTCCCGCATATGTGAACGCATTGGCTAAACACAGACCGCAAAGGCTCAACGAGGCATTGAGTGCGCTTTCGATGACTAAAACCGAGCTGCTTGAGCTTGCAACGACACTTGTTCCTAATACCATACATTTGAGCGAAAACGAGATTATGAGCTTTGCCGAGCAGAGCGCGAAGCAGGGCTCATGCGCTAAGACAGGCATACCATATGAATCCTCGGATATTGCGAATATGTATAGAGAGCTGTTTGGAGGCTAACTATGGAAGCCATAGGCGAAGTAATAAGCATTGATGGTAAAACCGCTACCGTGAAGTTCAGGCGTATGCCTATGTGCAAGAACTGCAAAGCTTGCCTGAGCTTCTCTCCCGATGAATTAGTCGTTGAGCTTGAGAATACTCTTGACGCGAAGGTAGGCGACAGGGTGGCAATTGTGCTGCATACGAAAAGCATAGTTAAGGCAAGCCTTATTATGTACGGTATTCCTTTAATCATAATGCTGCTTGGCATGGGCTTCGGTTCGCTTATAAACGAAATAGCCTCTGCCATAATTGGTGTTGCCGCGGCGCTGCTTTCATACTTGGGCTTGCATTTATTAGAGCCTGTGTTCGCGAGCAAACAGGAATTCAACCCTAAAATGCTTGCAATAATAGTGAACGACGAATTTCAAGAGTAACGCTGATAGGTCAAGTCGTTTTAACTTCTTAAATATGCAATTCAGCTTGCGATATTGCGTAACACTCATTAAATATACTAAATCTAACTTGTATTCAACCGGTTAATTTACTATAATTGAGCCATAACTGTTGGAGGTATGAATCGATGACTTTTTTTGAAACGATACGAAAGGTTGACCCCGAAATCGAAGCGGCTATGCAATGCGAGCTTGACAGGCAGCGTTCGCACTTAGAGCTTATCGCTTCTGAAAACTTTGTATCCGAAGCTGTTATGGCGGCAATGGGAAGCCACCTCACCAACAAGTACGCGGAGGGCTATCCCGCAAAGCGCTATTACGGCGGCTGCGAATGTGTTGACATAGTGGAGAATCTTGCACGCGAAAGGGCAAAGAAGCTTTTCGGCGCAGACCACGCGAATGTTCAGCCCCACTCCGGCGCACAGGCTAACTTAGCCGTATATTTTTCGCTGTTAGAGCATGGCGACACAATACTGGGCATGAACCTGTCGCATGGCGGACACCTGACGCACGGCAGCCCCGTAAACATGAGCGGCAAATACTTCAATGTTATCCCCTATGGCGTCAGTGAAAAAGACGAAATGATAGATTATGACGAGCTTGAAAGACTCGCTAATGAACATAAACCTAAGATGATTGTTGCAGGCGCAAGCGCATATCCAAGAGCCATTGACTTTGCGCGTATTTCTCAAATCGCAAAGAGCGTAGGTGCTTTGTTCATGGTGGATATGGCGCATATAGCAGGGCTTGTAGCTGCTGGTTTGCACATGAACCCCGTAGAATACGCAGATGTTGTTACTTCTACCACTCATAAAACATTGCGTGGTCCAAGAGGCGGTCTGATACTCTGCAAGGAGGAATTCGCGAAGCAGATTGACAAGGGCGTTTTCCCGGGGACACAGGGCGGCCCGTTAATGCACATAATCGCCGCAAAGGCAGTATGCTTCCACGAGGCTATGCAGCCTGAATTCAAGGCATATCAACAGCAGGTTGTTAAGAACGCAAGGGCGCTTGCTAACGCATTGGCTAATAAGGGCTTGCGCTTGGTTTCCGGCGGAACGGATAATCACCTTATGCTTGTTGACCTTACCGCTACGGAAAGAACAGGCAAGGAGGTTGAAGCGCTTCTTGATAAGGCATTGATTACAGTAAACAAGAACACCATACCCTTTGAAACACGCAGTCCCTTCGTTACAAGCGGCATAAGAATTGGTACTCCCGCGCTGACAACAAGAGGCTTCAAAGAAGAGGATATGGAGGTAATAGCAAGCCTTATAGCTAAGATAGTATTTGAGGGTGAGGACGCAGTGCCCTTCGTACGCGCAGAGGTTGAAAAGCTTACAGAGAAGCACCCATTATATAAATAAGCGCATATTTTTGCATGAAATAAGGGGGAGTATTTCCCCCTTTCAAATACTGACTATATGGAAAAATAATGAAGGAAAGTAATTCGAAAAAAGCATATAAGCTGAAACCACTTGATTTTTTGATTATTGCGGCTATTATAGCGCTTTCGTTCATATCGCTGCTGTTTATTCCCAAAAATGCCGAAACCGTTACCGTTATGCAGCATGGCAAGGTGCTGTACAGGGGTGATTTGAGTACAGATATTGTAATAGTTACGCCTGACGGGAAAAACGAAATCACAATAAAAGACGGTGTAGCTTATATGAGTGAAGCCGACTGCAAGGACAAGCTTTGCATAAAAATGGGCGCAGCCACTACATTCAGACCCGTTACCTGCCTGCCTAATGAAGTAATCATTATAATATCGGGCAAAAGCGATGATGTTGACGGAGTTACCTTCGGATGAAAAGCAATACTAAGCACATAGCAATATTAGGCATACTGATAGCGGCGGCAACAGCCGTTCACTATATAGAGGGGCTGCTTCCCTCGCTGATTCTGGGCGTGCCCATAAAGCTGGGGCTTGCCAACATATTTACGCTATATACTCTTATAAAATTCTCAAGACGCGACGCGCTTATTCTCACAGTATTAAGAAGCATATTGGGAAGTTTTCTGAGCGGGGCAATTTCGGGAATGCTTTACAGCTTAACAGGCGGAATGCTGGCGTTTTTGGCAATGAGCATGCTGTTAGAGCTGTATATAAAGAAAAGAATCAGCGCGATAGGAATGTCGGTATGCGGCTCATTCTTTTTCAATTTGGGGCAGTTAGTCGTGGGCTCGTTTCTGAATGGTCCCGCAATGCTTCTATACCTTCCTCTGATGTCTATACTGTCTATACCTACGGGTTTTTTCGTGGGGCTTATAACTACGCTTATGCTAACAAAGCTGCCTGATATTCGAAAGGAGTAATATATGGTTATTGGAATTTTCGGCGAAAGCTGTACGGGCAAAACAACTCTCGCAAACGCAATTAAAGAAAAGCTGGGCGGCGAGGTATTTTCGGGCAAGGACTATCTGCGGCTTTCAAAGAATGAGGGGTTAGCTAAATTGCAGTTTTCAAGAATGCTGAAAGACGCATTGAGTGGCGAAAACATAATTTATGTGATCACCGAAAAAGAGCATATAACTATGCTGCCCGAAGGCGCCGTGCGAATTCTGATGAAGGCTGAGCTTAACACTATAAAGCAAAGGTTCGCAGAGAGATTTAACGGAAATCTCCCTGCCGCTGTTGAAGCTATGTTAGAAAAACGCCATGGGTGCTTTGATGATGAGAAATGCGATATTGCAGCAAAGAGCGAGGAGTATGAAATTGACTTTATTTGCCAGCAAATATTGGACTTGCGCGGATAGATTCAATTTGCATACGCAAACAATTATGATAAAATAGTTAAAATAAATCTAACTGAAAGGAAAAGATAGTATGAAATTCAATGATATGCCCTATAAGCGGCCGGATATTGAAAAGGTTAAGGCTGTTGCTGCGGAAATAATCAAGCAGCTTTCCGAAGCGGAAACATTCGAGGAGGCGGACAAGCAGTTTGAGGCTTTTCAAAACTTAATGGCAGATGTGCAGACAGACTTTACATTGGCATTTGTAAGGCACACAATCAACACGAACGACGAATTCTACAAGGCGGAGAGCGACTATTCAGACGAAGTAAGCCCGATGTTCTCAGAAATAGTTCAGAATGGCAGCTTGACGCTTTACAATTCAAAGTTCAGACCGGAGTTCGAAAAGAAATATGGCAAGATTCTTTTCACCAACATTGAGCTGATGTTAAAATCGTTCTCGCCCGAAATCATTCCCGAAATGCAGGAGGAGAACAAGCTCGCAACCGAATACGACAGGCTTATCGCTTCGGCTCAAATTGAGTTTGAAGGCGGTACATACACGCTTTCGCAGCTGACGCCCTTCAAGCAGGTACCCGATGACGAAAGGCGTATGAAGGCTTGGCAGGCAGACGGCGGCTTCTACAAGCAAAACGCGCAGAGGCTTGATGAAATCTATGATTCGCTTGTAAAGGTTCGCGATAAGATGGCTAAGAAGCTGGGCTACAAGAATTACATTGAGCTTGGCTACTACCGCATGGAGCGCAACTGCTACACAGCAAGCGATGTTGAGAGGTTCCGCAACGCCGTTGTTAAGTACATAGTGCCCATTGCGACTGAGCTTTACAAGGAGCAGGCAAAGCGCACAGGGCTGCCCTATCCGTTAAATTATTCGGATATGGCTTTGGCTTTCCGTTCGGGCAATCCTAAGCCCACAGGCACACCTGACGATATACTTGCGCACGGCAAGAAGTTCTATCATGAGCTTTCAAAGAACACAGCCGAATTCATAGACTTCATGTATGAGAACGAATTATTAGATGTTCTCAGCCGCAAGGGTAAATCAGGCGGCGGCTACTGCACGGATATTCCGAAATATAAGTCGCAGTTTATATTCGCAAACTTCAACGGCACACAGCACGACGTTGAGGTTATTACCCACGAAGCAGGTCACGCTTACGCAAGCTATGTCGCAAACAAGAACGATGTTCCATTGTTCTTATCATCACCTACCTTTGAAGCGTGCGAGGTTCACTCAATGTCTATGGAATTCTTCGCATGGCCTTGGGCTGAGGGCTTCTTCGGCAAGGATACAGACAAGTTCTATTACAATCACTTGGCTGGCTCATTGCAGTTCATACCCTACGGCACAATGGTTGACCACTTCCAGCACATAGTATATGAGCACCCCGAATACACTCCCGAACAGCGTCATGATGCTTGGAGAGAACTTCTCAAGGTTTATATGCCTTGGGTTAAGCTGGGCGACGAGATTCCCTTCTATGGTGAGGGCAAGGCTTGGCAGAGACAGAGCCATATTTACGAGCGTCCCTTCTACTATATCGACTACTGCTTGGCGCAAACCGTCGCTTTGGGCTTCTGGGCTTTAATGCAGCACGATACTAACGACGCTTGGAACAGGTATCAGAATTTTGTAGACCTTGCAGGCACACGCACATTCATTGAGCTTGTTGAGGCGGCGGGGCTCGATACACCTTTCGGAGATTCCGCGCTGAAGAAGGTCGCAGAGGAAGCAACCGCTTGGCTGAAAAAGCAGGATACCTCAAAACTGGTGTAAGTTTTATAAAAAACAGCCGTCAGCAATGGCGGCTTTTTTGTTTATCTAACAAAGGCTGAGTTGCTTATTATAAATGCGGAACTATGAACAAACTGTAAAATATTTGAATTTAGCGATAAAATGTTTGCGCTTCTATGCTTAAATTGGTAATATTTAGTAGTAGAATTGCAGGGATAGAGTCGCAATTCAAAAAAATTTAGGAGGAAAAAAACATGAAAAACCTTTTTACAAAAAATAATGGCGCTGCTTATTGCATTTGCCCTTATTTTGACGGCACAACCTATTGGCGTTCAAGCAGAGACTGTTTTTGAACAGGGGCAAAGCTATGCTTTGGAAAACATTATCGAAATTCCAGTATGAGATGAAGAAGGAGAGCTGTCAATTGGTCTCACTACAATAGGCGACCCAGGTTCCAACCCCGAACCCGACGGTGGTCCATCAAGCTATGACATATTACCAAACGGTGATGTTTTGGTTGTGGATACTTACGATGACCCATCACCTATCGTTCAGTATTCTTCAGATGGCAAGTACATTCTCACAATCCCTGCGGAAGTTTTTTCTGATAGTAAATCTGGTGTTTCAGCTATAATTGTTAATAGTGGCAGGCTGTATGTGCTGACCAATGACTATACACTTTGCGAGTATGATTTGGAAACCGAGGAAGTGGTTAAGCACGAAATACCAGAGGGTGTTTTTAGCTATTCGGGCAGAGGCTCTGTGAATATTGATGAATATATTGTTTTTACTTCTTATGATGAAAACGACGAAGTTTGGGCTTTTGACACCGAACACTCTACGTTTATACTTGCAGATAACTTATACACAAACGAGTACAACGAAGAAACAAATACCAATACAATTAAGTTCGGCACAAACGAGTACGTTATTCCTGGACATATAGGCATAACACCTCTTGGCGTCGATAATAGTGGAAATCTATATGTCGAGTGTTTTCAAGGCTTCGATGTGGGTCTCTCATACAGAAAGTATTCAAAGCAAGGCGATTTGATTGCTTTTGCCGAAGAAACGTATGACGACCAGGAACTTTATCTATTCGATATTGTACGCGTGGTGGACGGTGAACTTATTAGAGCAAAGTGCGACGAAAACACCTATGCACTTGACAGGGTTGTATTTAACGAAACATACTACACCGAACAACCATTTGACTTGAACTTTGACAATTTAGAGAACACAGGCGATGCTGTTTTGCTTTTAAGGTATTGTGCTGACTTTGAGGAATTCGACCCAGCATTAGTAGAAAAAGCCGACATTAACAAGGATTTGAAAGTCAACACAGGTGATGTGATTGCTATATTGAAACACATTGTTGACTAAATTCCCAATGCTTTTACGCAGAGCCGCACTCGTAAAGGGCGCGGTTTTTTATTGCAGTTGCGCAAAAAGCTTGCACACACAGGTAAAAACGCAGTTCCTTAGGCAAAACACAACGCCATAAAGGGCTTTATGTAATAGGGGCAGCTGTTTAGCTTGAAATTTGTAAACAATCGATTAAATTTTAACAGGGCAAAATGCCTATAACGCGCCATTAAGAAAGAGAGGCCATTCAAAAACACCGTAAATATCAAGGAAATTCAAATGAACACGGCATATTTGACCTAAATGCTTAGAAAAAATCGCGGTTGCAAATATAGTAGCGTGTGGTATAATTTTTCGGTGTATCGCGAGTATTGAAAATATGGCGATACCGTATAATAACAGAGGAAAATTTGAATGTTAGAGTTAATTGTAACGCTTGTATGCTTATGTGTTTTAATAACATTGGGCATTATAGAAAAACGGAATAATGACAGGAATGTCGAAAAGCTGAAAATACGCATAAATGTAAACGGCATTCGCGGAAAGTCAACTATTACGCGTATGACCTGCGCCGTTCTTAAAGAAGCGGGCTACAAGGTTATAGCGAAGACCACCGGCACAGCCGCGCGCATGATTTACTGGAATACGGACGAGGAGTTCAAGATTCAGAGAGGAAAGCGCGGTCCTAACATTGTTGAGCAGGTGCGCGTAATCAGAAAAGCCGTAAAAATGGGCGCAGACGCATTGGTTTGCGAATGTATGGCAGTTGAGCCGCAGTTGCAGCAGGTATATCAGCACGACATTTTGAAGTCTAACATAACCATTATCGCTAATGTGTTGGAGGACCATTTAGATGTTATGGGTCCTACAACAAAGCAGATTGCATACGCTTTTTCACGCACAATTCCCGTAAACGGAACTGTTATCGTTCCCGACTGCGAATTCACCGAGTTTTTCAAGCAGGAAGCCAAGAAATACAACGCAAAAGTAATAGTGGCTGACGAGAGCAAAATTCCCGAAGGCTTTTTGGACAAGTTCAACTACTTCGTATTCCCCAACAACTGCGCAATGCCATTAGCTGTGGCGGAGCTGCTGGGCATTGACAGAGAAGTGGCGCTGCGCGGACTGTTGAAGGCACATCCTGACCCGGGAGCTATGCAGATAATACCGTTTGAATACAATTCACATAAAGCGACTATTATAAACGCTTTTGCGGCGAATGAGCCACATTCAACATACGAGATTTGGAAGCGCTTAGTCGATTTGGGCACGCTTCCTACTGATAATCCGATAGTTCTATTCAACGCCCGCCCCGACAGAGTGGACAGAACACGCCAGTTCGCAAACGACTTTTTGGACAAGATTCCAAATGCGACGCTGTTTGTTATAGGCGAAAACACTCACCCGATTACAAGAGCATTCAACAATGGCAAGCTGAAGAATGTTGTTGAATATCGCAACTTCGAACGCGCAGATGTGGATACTATAGCAAAAGCGCTTGAAAATGTGATGGACGACAGAATTATTTTCTGTGCGGGCAATATTCATGGACATGGCGAAATATTGTTAGACAAGCTGTTAAACAGCAGCAAGGCTTCAGAAAGCAATGCGCTATCAGATAATACAGAGGACAATAACGAAACAGGTAGTGAAAGGAATTAGATTATGCAGGTAACAGACTTATACATTTCAATTATTTTAGGACTGACTTGCAGTTTTTTAGCTGAGGAGTTTTTCGGAGTATTGGTAGGCGGCGTTGTGGTTCCCGGCTACTTGGCACTGGTTTTCGACCAGCCGCTTTTACTCGTTGCAGTCTACCTAATCAGTATGCTGACATATGTTGTAGTCGAATTCGTACTGCCGCGCTTTGTAATACTGTTCGGCAGACGCAAGTTCGTGAGCACGCTTTTAATAGCTATGGCATTTAAGCTGATATTCGACCTGTGCTATCCCATGCTTCCTTTCGCGACGCTTGCTTTCAGGGGCATAGGTGTTATTGTTCCCGGTCTGTTGGCAAACGCGTACTCAAAGCAGGGAATTCCGATAACGGTTGCGTCGTCATTCATAGTAACCTTAGTAGTATTCGGACTCATGAACATTATCTACTTGATGTATTAAGGAGTGCGTAGTATGGAAAAGGCAAACGCAGGGCGTTCAAAAATGCCGCTGAGAGACAGGGTTTTAGCCTATGTAGTTGAGAAGCATAGGCGGCTTCTTGTATTGCCCTTGGTTATTGCGGCTATACTGCTTATCACGCTTATAATTTCCTCAAGCGTAGCAATAAGCGGATTAAAGAAGCAAACCGCTGCTCCGCACGATACCACTATCGCGGAAAATGACCCGAATCTCAAGCTGACATTCTTCGGAGATATTGTATTCGGCAGAAACATTGCAAAGCTTGGCGATACTGTTGGCTATGACAAGCTTTTCATACCTACCGCGGACTTGATAAAGGATTCGGATATAGTAATGGCTAATCTTGATATGGCAATTATAACGGGCGATGTTAAGGACTATCCCAAGCGCGACAAGTATTCATACCAATATACAGAAGCGAAAAACATAGAGCATATAAAGAACGCAGGCATAAATGTAGTTTCTTTAGCTAACGACCATATAGCCGACTTAGGCATTGAAGCTTTGGCAGAGGCATTTGAGACCTTGGAATCGCTTGAAATAAGCTATGTAGGTGCTGGCTATGATAATATAGAAGCAGGCGCGTATAAGAAAATTGAAGCGAACGGAAGGTCTGTCGGCATAATAGGCATGGTGCAGGGCTTCCCCAAGGACTATGCCGCAAGAGAGGGTCAAAAGGGTGTTGCGTCGTCAAAAAACGCTAATACAACGCTTATAGTAAACAACGCGCGTGAAAAATGCGATATAGTCGTGGTGTATGTTGACTGGGGATACGAGTATATGCTCACAAACACAGAGGCTATGCGCAAGCTTGGACAAACGCTTATTGACGCCGGTGCAACCATAGTTGTGGGCACTAATCCGCGCGTGGTTCTTCCTATGGAGAAGTACAGAAATGGTCTTATAGTTTACAGCTTGGGCAGCTTTATATTCGACTCTGCGAATTCGCGCACCTGCGACAGTATAGCGCTTAACTTGACTATGGACACTGAAAGCAAAATAACCGTCGAAATAGTGCCCTTGAGGATAAATTCAGGAATTCCTGAGCCGACTACGAATAAGCTATATACAAACAGAATCTTCACCACGCTTACAAAGTATATGGCTGATGATTCGTACACAATAAAGGATTCAAGGCTGTATATAGAGCTTGGATAATGTAAGCCGCAACGCAATGCTTTCATTTGAGCTTAGAGAGTTGCGATGTAAATTTATTAAGAGTATAATAGACTGGCTTAACAGCATAAAGAGGTAAGATATAAGAGGGAATATTATGCGCATAAAAACAAGGGCTGATTCTTTACCGAAGCGATTTATTGCTTTTGCAATGCTTTTGTTGATGCTATTTGCTTCGACTGCTTGTAATTGGCTCCCCAATAACGACGGACCATTAGATATAGATGTTTCACCTTCGTCAACACCGATAGGAAGCATGATAAATGCTTCTACTCATACATACGCGGTTAGCACATCTAATAAAATAGCTACACAGGTAGGCATGAAGATATTAGAGGCTGGCGGGAACGCTGTTGACGCGGCTATTGCCGTCGCGTACACATTGGCGGTTGTTCAGCCATACGCGTCGGGTCTTGGAGGCGGCGGCTGCTTGCTTTTATACAACCCCGCTGAAAATGAATATGCATTCTACGACTACTTCCCGACTATGCGCTTCACCTCAAAGGTATCAAGAAACTACATAGGCGTTCCCGGCTTTGTGAAGGGCTTGTATGAGGTGTATAACGACTATGCCTCGGTCGATTTCTCCGCATTGGTTGCGCCTGCAATCGAATATGCGCAGAACGGCACAGAGGTTACTGAGGACTTAGAGGTTCGCATAAGAGTAGCATGGGCTAATCTGAAGGATAACAAAAACTTTTACGACGAAAATGGCAACAGGCTTGAACAGGGCGATATACTGTACCAGCCCGAATTGGCCGAAACTATTCGTATATTGGCTGAAAAGGGCGCAGACGCTTTCTACAGAGGTGAAATTGCGGAGCAAATAGCCAATATGCAGGGCGCAGATATTACTATGCAGGACTTGGCTTCATACAGCGTGCACAAGACTAACCCCGTAATATCCGACTTTATGGGGTATGAGATTGCTTCAGCACCCGCTCCGTTTGCCGGCATAACAATTATTCAAATGCTGAGAATGGCAGAGGCATTGGATATTGCCAACCCCGGCGAAAACCCCGTTACATATTTAGACCAGCTGTATGAGATAACCTCGCGTGCATATACAGATAGGATAGATAGAATAGCTGACCCCGATTTCACGGAAATAGACCAGCAATACCTTGTTTCAGCCGACCATATTGCAGAGCTTCTGAATATGGACTATGTAGATTTAAGCGACGAT
>FZPS01000073.1_pt86 | contig 11735 bp, 9 predicted proteins | sample 1817821 | NCBI WGS metagenome assembly FZPS01 (sample SAMEA104158645, study PRJEB21678) | metagenome | place: Germany | collected 2015-04-21 | reverse complement strand
AAGGTAATGTGGTAAGGATATATTACAGTGCGGGAGATGCCATAATCCGTATGGCTACATGTGATCTTGATGAGCTTATAGGCTTGTGTACCGAACCGTTATAATATGATACAGACAAATTATATTAATTCACCCATAGTAATCACCCCTTTCAAAAAAAGGGTGATTACTTATGCTTTTCATGATATTGACGGCACACATTCATTAATACGAGACTGGCCACCCGTAATGAGCATAGTTTTAAACGATGTAATAGAAAACGGATTAAAAGAAGGCTATGACAGCGATAGGAATGTAAAAAGACTGGTGGAAAATGCCGGAACCAAACCCTTACCGGAGACCGACAGGTTCTGTGTGGAATCGGCAGGCCTTTCCGCTTTGACTCAGATGGAATGGGCGATAAGAAGGGCGGTTCAGGAGAAAACCGTCACAGTGCAGTGTGATGATTCGGTAAACAGCGAGATAATCAGCCTTATATGGCAGGGAAAAGAAGAATGGCACCATATAGCGGAAACCGAAGAGATGAAACAGATGCTTTCGGAGAACACCCCCAGATTGTTTAAATACTATGAAAAAGTATTGAACGGTTTCTGTCGGGATAAAAACCTCTTGCTTGCAAGAAAAGACCCGGAGAAATTCCGAATAAAGGGTTCTTTCAGATTTTTGAACTATCTTAAAGAAAACGGAATTAAGAACTATTTCGTTACCGGAGCGGTGGTGCAAAGAGGAATGGGTATGTTTGAGGAAGTGGAGACGCTGGGGTATAAGATAGGTCACGGAGAGATTGTGGAAGATATAATAGGCTCCACATGGACGGATAAAGTTCCCAAAAACGTCATAATGAATCAACTGCTGGATAAGTACGGTATCAAAGGTGAAAACACCATGGTTGTCGGAGACGGACGCTCGGAAATACAGGCAGGAGTGGATATGGGTGCTTTTACAATGAGCAGATTATGTGCTCATATGCAGTATCAGAAGCAGCTTCATATCAGGATGGGTACCAACGTAATAGTGGAAGATTTTGAACATGAAGATATATACAAGATATTAATTGCGAAGTAAAAGAGGAGTAGCGCATAAAAAAGGGGACTGTCAGGTATTTTTAACAGTTCCTTTTTTATGCAATCGTTTTCTCTTCTTTTAGTTTTTCCGGGTCTCTTATTCCCGGAAAAAAGAAAGAAATCATTTGTCATATACCTGCTTTTCAGATATACTCCGTTTGTAAACCGTTATATTTTTATGTTATAAGGAGAGGTATGGATTTTTATCCTGTTGATTACTTAAAAGAAAATATTAGCGACTCCGGGTGCATAAGAGAATGCATAGAGCAGGCTGTTAAAATCAACGGTCATAAGAGGATAATATTTAACAAACGCAACTGGCATATAGATGAAGCCATTCTTCTGCACAGCGATATGGAAATCATAGTTGACGGGTGTTTTATAAAGCAGAATGACGGTGTGTTTGACAATATATTCAGAGGAGTCAATTTAAAAGTTGATGAGAAAGACCCGTATGGTAAACCGTTGTATGTGGAAAAAATGAAAAATGTATCCATAAAGGGATATAACAACGCAAAGCTTATAGGGTGTGATGTAAATAAAAAAGGGTTTCATCCCGTTAAGAAAGAGTATGAGGATATGGTAGGGGATAACTGGGGGTGGAGGACCTTTATGATATGCTTATCCGAATGTGAAGGCATAGAGATATCGGGGTTAAGTATTGAAAACACTAAATGCTGGGCGCTGTCGCTGGATTTGTGTTCTTACGGAGATATTCATGATATTTTTATTCAATCGCATGTTAAAAACGGAGACGGTATCGATTTAAGAGCGGGATGCCGTCATTTCCGCATATGGAATATAACCGGCAATACATCGGATGATACGGTGGCATGCACTGCGCTTTTACATAGCAAGCGACGGTTCCCGTTTAAAAATTATCTGTATCCTTTAGCTCCGGCGGTTTCCGTATTTGACGGAGACATACGCAAGCTGGACATACATGATATTTCCGTTTCCGATATCCGCACGGGAGGCTTACACCACGCGGTCATATGTCTGGCAGCCGACGGGTTGAGAGTATATAACATAGATATAAAGAATATAGAGGACATAGGGGAAGGTAACAGATCGGCAACGGTTATGTTGTATACCGGGTACGGAGAAAATTACGCGGATAACGATATTCATGACATAAATATATACGGAGTTCATTCAAGATTCTCCAAATATGCGGTGCATATAAACACAAAAGTGCACAATGTCACCGTATCCGATATCTTACAGGAAAACAAAGAAGGCAGTCTTTACGAGTTTGCCGATACGGAAGGTATAACGGTATTAAACTAATTAACTATATACGAGTCTATTGAAGGTTGTGTTATAAAAGAAACCATATACCAAGGCAGATAAAGAATTTTATTTTCTCTTTTAATGTTGCCGGAATACAGAACTATTGCTTCTTTCATATCGTATTCCTTTACAGATAAAAGATTATCCAAGGCTTTATGCAGATTATAGTCTTTACCGGATTTACATTCGACAGGTAAGGCAATAGCGCCTTTTTGTATTATAAAATCAATTTCTCCTACTTTTTTACTGTTGTAGTAATAGAGTTTGAAGTTGTTTGAAACCAGTAATTGCGCTATGGTGTTTTCTAAAATACTTCCCATATTAACCGAAGTATCGCCGTTTAGAATGGCAAATTGGATATTACCCAAAGACTGTGAGCACAATAGGCCCGTATCACACAGGAAGAGTTTGAAAAGATTATACTTGGTATTAAGTTCAAAAGGTAACACCGGTTGAGATATGTTATAGCAGGGAAGTGAAACGCCTGCGTCGGATAACCACATAAATCCGCTTTCGTATCTGTTGTATCTGGCATTTTTATCCATGTCTGATAAAGTAAACCTTTTATTGTTTTTATTCAATTCCGCAGGTATGTGATCAAAGATCTGTCTTATTCTCATCTTTTCTGTTTCGGAGTACTTGGTTATATCCTGCCTATACAGTTCCATTATTCTTTTCTGAACAGTTATGACCTGTCCTATATCTTTTGTTTCCGCAAATTTAGAAACCACGGCGGGCATGCCGCCTATTATCATATATCTTTGAAACAACTTCTTTATCTCTTCATGAACTACTTCACTTATACACTTTTCATTAATAAAACAGTCTTTTAAGTAGTCTATAGTGTCTTCCTGAACATTGTTGGCCCAAAGGAATTCCTCAAAATCCATGGGATACATTTGCAGTATTTCTTCATATCCTACGGGAAGTGAAGGTATTTCTTTATAGTTAATTCCAAGGAGAGAGCCGGATTCAATATAGTCAAATCTCCCGTCTTCCACAAGGAACTTAATTGCCGTTCTTGCATTTGGACATTCCTGAATTTCGTCAAGGAATATAAGGGTTTTACCGGGCACAAGAGCCTTTTTCACAAAAGCTGAGAGGTTTAAAATAATATCATCAGCTCTTAAGCTGCCGCTGAATATGTTGTCGGCATTTATGTCCGTAATAAAATTTATCTCTATGAAGTTATCATAATATGTTTTGCCGAATTGTCTTATAGATGCCGTCTTGCCGACCTGTCTTGCTCCGGTAACAAGAAGAGCCGTCTTATTATTCGCCCGTTTCCATTTCAGTAAATCATTTTCTACTTTTCTTCTCAGCATTTCACACCTCTTAACACTTTATTTGAATTTTATCCGTATTTAAGGCATAAGTCAATATGTGTGTAACGTATTTCTCATATATTAAGGAGCATTTTGTAACGTTTTTCCGATGTAAAGAAGGTTGTTTTGTAACGTTTTTCCCAAGAAAGAGTATTTGACATAATTCTCCTCTTGTTCTATACTTTTTTGGTAAGGCGATGATAAGAAAAAGTAGTGTGGTCAATGGATTTACAGAGAGCCTTGATGCTGAGATAAGGCATTACACATCACATAAAACAGGCCTTGGAGCCGTGAACACCGGGGGTTCCCGTTAAAGGACGGAAGTACTTTTGTACTTTATAAGGCATATACGGCGACGGATATGCGAAGAAGGGTGGCACCGCGATATTATCGCCCCTGATAAAACATTAGTTTTACGGGGGCTTTTTTGAGATAGGAGTTAATTATGAAAGAAGAAATTAAAAGACCGGTATTTCCCAAAAGGGCAGTTATAACATCAGGTATGCCGTACGGAAACAAAGGACTGCATTTCGGGCATATAGGAGGATTATTCGTTCATGCGGATGTCTTTGCCAGATTCATGCGGGACAGAATAGGAGAGGAAAACGTCATCTTCATATCGGGAACCGACTGTTACGGCTCTCCCATTCTGGAAAGTTACAGAAAACTTAAAGAAAGCGGCAATACCGAACATAAAAATATAGTTGAATATGTAGAGTCCAATCATATTAAGCAAAAAAACACACTGGATGCATATGAGATAAGCCTCAATCATTTCGGAGCATCGGGCTTATACAGAGATAAAGAAATTCACAGAAAGGTATCAATTGAAGTTTTTGAATCACTGTACAAAGGCGGGTATCTTTCTGTTATGTCAACGCCTCAGTTTTACGATCCGAAATTCAAGACTTTACTGAATGGCAGACAGGTGGAAGGCAAGTGTCCGTTTGAAGGGTGCGGATCGGAAAAAGCATATGCCGACGAATGCGGACTGGGACATCAGTATATGCCGGAGGAACTGATAGATCCGAAAAGCACTTTATCGGGATTAAAGCCGGAAATAGTTGATGTGGAGAACTGGTATTTCCGGCTGGAAGATTTCCGGGATAAGATGCAGGAGTATACAAAAGATTTGAGAGAGCACTCCGTTACAAGGAAGTTTGTTCTTGACGCAATAGATGAGTTTTTGAAACCTCCCGTCATATATGTTCAGAGAAAACAGATAGATGATTTGGAAGAGCTGGAAAAGGCTTTCCCCGAGCACGAAAAAATAGATGAGGAAAACAAGGCTTCCATTACTTTTGTTTTTAAGAATCTTGATGACCGCGATATTGCGCGCGATGTACTGAATGAAAGGCAGATCCGATACCGTACCGGCAAGACTCTGGTTCCTTTTCGTCTCTCGGGAAACATAGACTGGGGAGTTCCCATTCCGGAAAAAGATAATCTGAAAGACCTTACTTTCTGGGTATGGCCGGAATCGTTGTGGGCACCTATATCATTTTTGAGAACCTATCTTGAAGAAAAGGGAGCAAAAGAGGATGAATGGAAAAAATGGTGGCTGGATGATGAAAGCAATGTATATCAGTTCATAGGAGAAGACAACATATACTTCTACTGCATAGCGGAGATGGCGATGTTTGCGGCAATGAGGCATCCGGATTTTGACACATTGGATATGACCAAGCTTCATCTTCCAGATATTATTGCCAATAAACATATTCTGTTTATGGATAAAAAGGCCAGCAGCAGTTCACAGATAAAGCCGCCGATGGCGAATGATTTATTGGAATACTATACCGCAGAGCAGTTGAGAATGCATTTTATAAGCTTGGGACTTACAAGTAAGAGCAGCTCCTTCAAGCCTCAGGCTTTACTTCCTAAAGAAGAGCGGGAGGGAGTGGACCCCGCATTAAAAGAGGGTAATCTTCTTACCAATGTTTTCAACAGACTGATAAGATCCTGTTTATATTCCATACAGAAATACAACGATTCGATAGTAACCATAGGAAAAGTATCGGAAGAAATCAAGCAGCAATCGGATGATGCAATACTGGAATATGAAAGACATATGTATAACAATGACATTCACAGAATTGCATATGTACTGGACAGTTATGTGAGAATCATAAATAAGCACTGGGCCAACAACATAAGAGTGGCCGATGCCAATAATGACAAGACATTGAGAAATCAGATACTTATCGATTGTTTCCACGGCATAAAGACCGCGCTTCTTCTTTTACATCCCATTGCTCCGACAGGTTGCGAGAAGGCAAGACAATACATAGGGTTTTCCGAAAAACTGTGGAGCTGGGATTATGCGTTTTCCTCCGTAGAAGAGCTTCTTATCGACAAAGATGCCAAAACAATATTCTTGGAGCCGAGAGAAGACTTTTTCCGAAAACATGACAGCCAGTTTGAATAGATTTTAAGTTGCTTATATGAACTTCTGAAAAGAAAGATATTGTATTAAATAATACTGTTTTGTCTGTGGTATATGTTGCTTGATTCTGTTAATATCACCTCGGATGCCCCTTCATGAAACTAAATAGTCAGTTCCCCTACATCTATTTTTCCGAAAATGCAAACATGAAGTTCAAGGCATCTTCTTTAATAATTCAAATCGCCGGGTATATTACGCAGTACGGCTTTTCCGAGTTCAACCGCATTAATAAAATCATCATATGCACAGTAACCGTAGTGGGTATGTGCATACCTAACGGGAATACCTATTACCACCGTAGGTACGGCTCCCGTCACCAGATGAATTTTACCTCCGTCGGTTCCGCCTCCTGCTCTTACCGCATCCTGGAACGGGATGTTGTATTGTTTTGCAATGCTTCTGACAAAGGCAAGAAATCTGGGGTTGGTAATCATGCTTCCGTCCCTGTGACGTAGCTGAGGTCCTTTTTTGAGAGCCGCCTGTGTTTCATAACCGCTTGTAAAGGTATCATCCGCCGGTGTGCCTTCATATACTATGGCTATATCGGGATTAACCGTTTTAACGGTTACTTCCGCTCCTCTTAAGCCTACCTCTTCCTGTGTGGATATGGTTCCTATAAGGTCTATATTGAGTTCTTCACGGGCTAAATCTTCCATTGTTGCGATTACAGCTGCCGCACCTATTCTGTCATCAAATGCTTTTGCACACATAATGCCATTACTGTTCATGGAAAAATCCACATCGGGAACTACCGGAGCCGCTATATCTATACCGAAATCGTTTATAACTTCCTCTCTGGATGTTGCACCTACGTCTATAAGCATGTTTTCAATCTTAGGCGGGGCATCTTTCTGCGCTGCGGTCAGAAAATGAGGAGGAATCGATGCTACTACACCCTTTATATAAACACCGTTGCGGTTTCTTACCCTTACTCTTTGTGCCGCTACATTGGCATCCTGCCAGCCTCCTATGGGAATGAACTTCAACAACCCGTTTCCCGTTATGAACTGAACCATGAAGCCTACTTCATCGGAATGTGCATCAATCATAACAAGAGGTCTGTTTCCGGCATTCTGCTTCTTTCCCAGAAAGACATTGTTCATGGTGTCCACCGCGACTTTTTCGGACACCGCATATTTCTTTATTACATCGACAACTTCATCCTCAAAACCCGATATACCGTTTGCATCGGTCAAGCTTCTTATAAGTTCAACATATTTCATTTTACTTACCTCTTTCTATAACGGCTTTCAGAGACTGCAACTTCTTGATGAAATCTTCGTATCCTCTGTCGAGATATTCAAGATTATATATAGTGGTCTGTCCCTCCGCCATCAGCCCCGCTATAACCATTGCCGCTGCGGCACGAAGGTCGGTAGGCAATACGGGAGCCCCTATCAATTTAGGCACCCCTTTTATGATTGCCGATTCGCCGCTTAACTGTATATTAGCACCGAGTTTCTGAAGTTGCTCCACATACTGGAAACGGGTGGGAAATACTCCTTCTGTTATTCTGCTTTCTCCGTCCGCAACGGACAGCAGTGTTGCGAACTGAGGATGTAAATCGGTCGGAAAACCGGGATAGGGCATAGTTTTTATATTTGTATTTTTTACTCTCTTTACATTGGCTTTTACCGTTATGGAATCATCCATTGCTTCAACGGTGACCCCCATCTCGGTCAGTTTCATGGACAGAGCATCCATATGCTCCGGCATTACGTTATGTAAAGTAACGGTACCTTTTGTTGCGGCAGCGGCTATCATTAACGTACCAGCTTCAATCATATCCGGACATATGGAATAGGATCTGCCTCCCGTAAGTTCCTTAACACCTTTAATTCTTATCGCATTTGTACCCGCACCTTTGATATCGGCACCCATCATATTCAAAAAGTTGGCAACATCCACTACATGAGGTTCTCTGTTGGCATTTTCTATTGTCGTCGTACCTTCGGCCAGAGTCGCCGTGAGTATGGAGTTAATGGTAGCTCCAACGGAATAGTTGTCGAAATAAATACTGTTACCTACGAGTTTTTTTGTTTTTGCGGTGATATATCCGCCGGTGGTTTCCACAGATGCACCTAAAGTCTCAAATGCATAAACATGCTGATCGATAGGTCTCGGAGCAAAATTACATCCGCCCGGGAAAACAACTTTTGCCTGTCTGAATCTTCCCAAAAGTGATCCTACAAAATAGTAGGAGCCTCTCAATGTGCTTAAATCGGGATTATCGCATATAGGCGAATTGACACCCGTTGCATCAACCTCAACGGTTTTATCTCCTGTCCATTGCACGGATGCACCTATCTGTTTGAGGGTTTCCAGCAAAACCTGGATGTCGGTTATCCTCGGAACATTTTCCAAAAAAACTTTACCTTTGACCATGGCCGATGCGCATATTATTGCTACAGCCGCGTTTTTTGAACCACCTACAGTGACATCGCCTTCCAGCTTTTTGCCGCCTTTAACAACAATTCTATCTTCTGTACTCAATCAAGTATCTCCAATCGTCTCTCAATATTAATATGATACATTTTATTGAATGAATATTCAATGATTTTATAATTTTCATTGTGTTCATAACATTTTCACCGATTCATCACATTGAAGATTTAACATAGAATTACCACAAATTAGAAAAAGGTTCCACCCTTTTAGAAGAGAGACTGTTATCTACCCCATGCAGTCTTTTTTCTTTTTAAGAAAAAATTATTCAAAAATGTTAAGTTCATGCTCGTTCCACATAATATTAACATTGAGTTCATAATACATATGTATCATGTAATCATTAACCACTACCCCATAAAGATCAAATTTCCCCCTGAAGAGATTGCGAAAGCGGTCTCTTCATCTTTGTAACAATAAAAGCGACAAGCCGGATAAAATATCCGGCCTGTCTATATAGTTAACATACGATTCATCGTATGGGAACCGGGCAGTAACTATTCGGCCTTTGCTTCAGCTGCCGATATTTCAACAGGTTGGTCTTTCCTGTATACCAGTTTTGTCAGTGCTTCCACAACAATGGATCCGATTATAACGGCGCCTACCGTTTCCGGTATTCCGTTTGCCACTCCTATCCCTACCAGAAAATCTTTTGCCATGGACGGTTCAACGCCTAATTTGGCAACCCATTCTCCGCCGTAAATCAATCCGATCATACTAAGTACCAGAACAGTATTCGTCAATGTCGCAACCGCTGCGGACAGAGCAACGGCAAAGTTCTTGGATTCGTAGTTCAGTATGGCATAAATCTCGGCACCGAAAACCACCAGTAAAAGGAATATATTGAATATGGCATAAAAAGTTTTGCCTTCCTGAAAATTGGTTACAACCTGATTAAGAAGATAATATGCCGTTGCAAAGAGCATAATAGTAAGTAATGTAACGGAAAGAGGCTTTTTCAGTTTTTTGAACAAAGCATATACAAAGTATGCCACAAGGCCGACAAGTATTCTCGGAACTACCGATACTAACGGATTCAAAAATACATATGATGTTACAGTAGGGAATAACAGGGCATTCAAAACACTGGACAACCCGAAAATCAAGCCTACTATCGCTCCTACCAAAGGTCCTTCTAAAATTGCCGCTACAATTACAGGAATGTGTATGATTGTTGCTTTTGTCGGTCCGACGGGAATATAACCTATCGGCGTTAAAGCCATTACTATGCATAATGCACCCATTATGCCCGCTATCGCGATTTTACGTGTCTTCATATTACTACCTCCGCTTCAGTTCCCTTAAGGGATACCTATCTTGGCGTGAATTATATAACAGAAAAGACAGATGTGCAATGAAAATATGACTATTTATCAATCAGTTTCCCGTCTCTCATACTTAAAACTTCGTCCGCATCAGCGGATATCTCCAAGTCATGGGTAACCACAATTACACAATAGTCTTCTTCATGGGCAAGCTTTTTCAGCGTCCCAATTATATTCTTACCGTTCTCGGAATCTAAATTACCGGTAGGCTCGTCTGCCAATATTATCTGTGCTCCCGATGCAAGAGCTCTGGCAATGGCTATTCTTTGCTGCTCTCCTCCCGAAAGCATGGAAGGAAATCTCTTATGGAAGCTTTCATCCATGCCTACCGATTTTATCTTTTCCGAAGCTTTCCGCATTGCCTGCTTTTCGTTCATTCCTCTAAGTTGCAGAGGATACATTACATTCTCAATGGCGGTAAGAAGAGGAAACAGGTTATAGTCCTGATATATTACCGCCACATCTTCTCTTCTGTATCTGTCACGGTCCATATCTTTTGTGGACTTCTCCCGATATATTACCGCTCCTTCTTTAGGCACATCCAACCCTGCAAGAAGGGATAGAAGAGTGGTTTTACCGCAACCGGACTTGCCCACAATGGCATAGAATCTCCCTTTATGAAACTCGTAACTTACCTCATTTACCGCTCTAACGGTCTGATATTTGTTACTGTACTCATATACCGCATTATCCAACTCCAATAATATCTGTTTTGTTTCCATTGTTTTTTCCTTTCTATTCCTTTGCTTTCATTATTTTCATTACATTAATTCTTGTTATATTAATTACCGCTATTGTCGCACCGGCAAGATAGCATACTAAGAAAATGAGTATGTCTTCTACAATGAACAGTGCTCCTTTTCCGTGGATTAGGAAATATATTGCTATACCTGTCAAAGTACCCGTAATACCGAACAGTGATTGCTCAAAGAATGCTTCAAAAAAGACCACTCCTTTGGGCGTACCCATACTTCTCATATTGGCAAATTCCGGTTTTCTGTTGCGTATAAACAGCATACATGCAATAAACCCTATTGCCGCTGACAGTATAAACAAGATAGGTTGCACTTTTTCCAGCATACTTATATTCTTTTTCAAAGGCGAAATGGTCTGTATAAGTTGATCATCCATTAAGGTTAAGGCATATTGTTTTGTAGTATCCTTATCGGCTCCCATATAGCCTGTCGGCACAAAAGTCTTTGAAGCCTTGCTCTTAAACTCATCAATCAAGGTATTATCGGTTACGGTAAATTTCAGCCCTTCACTGTATAAGTCGCCGGTAAGAACGGAACCTAAAGTTTCAGAAATTACCTGCCACGGGCAATATATATCCTTTTCGCCTTTGGTATATGTTCCGATAACTTTGAGTTTTAACGGTATGTTTACCGTATCTCTTTCCCTGGTAGCAAGTTCAATATGTGCATAGAGGGTAATAAACCCGTCTTTGTTTATTCCCGGTACACCTGACAGAGTATTGTTTGCATACGCCTCCGATACAATACATACTTTTGAATCGGTCAAAAAAACCGACTGGTCATAATCTTCAAAGTATTCAATTTCCACACCGTTTATGGGAAGCAGATTAGTATCCGCCTTTATCCTCGTTATCCCTATAATACGCGGATATCTTTCACCGTCCGGCAGCACAAACAACTCATTCGGGATATAATTTACCGACCTTTTAAGACATACATCCTTTATGTAAGCTCTGAAATCTCCCAGCGATTGATCAAACATTTTTATATACTTTGAATATACTTTTGCTTCGGAACCGTCTTTTTCCGACAAAAACCCTTCCACAACGATATTGGCATATGCTTCATCCAGTTTTACATAC
>FZPS01000014.1_pt285 | contig 11736 bp, 15 predicted proteins | sample 1817821 | NCBI WGS metagenome assembly FZPS01 (sample SAMEA104158645, study PRJEB21678) | metagenome | place: Germany | collected 2015-04-21 | reverse complement strand
CCTAAAAAGGCTTGGGATAGTGCTGTTGTGAAGGCTAATTCTAGATATTTTGCAAATAGTAATTTGAACATCCAAAAAATGTAACGGGGCCAGGCCCCGTTACATTTATTTACATTAGCCTAGCTAATGATACTCATATCACCGTAGTCATCATAACTAACTTTATCTTTTCTCATTCCCATTTCAACAAACTCTTTATATATTGATCTTGATTTATGTGCTGCAAAGCGATCTAGTATATCTTCACTATGAATTAACTTTTCTCTCATTAATCCTATATACATGCTATAGCTACTCCATTCATATTCTTCTGGTTTTTCTACGATATTTGCCCTTACTGGATTTAAGTGTATGTATCTGCTAAGTTCCAATAAATAGGCATGATCCCCTATTAGTTTAGCTCCATATCGCCCTTGAAATAAACGTCCTACCTTATTGTATTTTCTGTTATAGTAATTTACATATAACATATTTATTTTCTTCATAATATCACTAATGCTGCTTTCTTTAGTCTGAATAAGTAAGTGGACATGGTTTGTCATTAAACAGTATGCACAGAGGTTGAAATCTAACTCACCTTTTACCTTTTCAAGAATTCTTAAATAGACCTTATAGTCTGACCTATCATTAAAAATATCATTCTGATGATTTCCTCTACAAGTAATATGATAAGATGCTCCCTCATACCAGATTCTAGGTCTCCTTGCCATATAACTTCCTCCCTTTAATCATAATATTTTTAATTATGATTAAATTCTTGCCAGTTATATACAGTTCTAAACAAGGAAGAGAGCTATTTGGAAGTTAATGTAACGGAGCCAGGCCCCATTCCATTTAATGGAATGGGGCCTGGCCCCGTTACATATTTTGGCATATAGCTATAAAACCTTGGTGCCATTCATAATTAATTCAAATTTTGAATTTAGGTAATTTGCTGCCTTTCTGCAAAGCATCATTCTATTTAGGAAGATTTCAAAATACTCCATTAGTGAGCATATCTTTGTATCGATAGTTAAGGATAATTGTATTGAATTTTCTTTTTTATCAACATAAACATGGGCTTTTTCCACAGCATAATTCACTCTGTCGTGAATATCAAAGGTGGCAAAGTCAGTATTTCTTACACGGCTTCTTCTAACATCAACCTTATCACCTAATATTAATGCTGCAGAAATTACACTAACGGGCTGACCAGTTCCTTCATCATGATTTCCTACCGCTGAAGTAACCAGAAATATTTCTTCAGGATCCATTCCCATATCTCTTAAAATTTGAAAGGCTAGCACCGCTCCAGTTTGGGCGTGCTCATGACGATTTATCATATTGCCAATGTCATGGATATATCCTGCTATTTTTGCTAGTTCTATTTCTCTTTCACTATAATTAAGTTCTTTTAAAATATACGCTGCAGTTTCTGCCACCTTTGAAACATGGCCAACATCATGTTTTGTATAGCCTGCAATTCCAAGTATTTTATCTGAAGAATCAATATAGGTTCTAATTTCATTATTATTTCTTACATCTTGGTATGATATCTTTTTATTTCCTACTGGATTATTTTCATTATTCTTTGTTGCCTTATCTTTCATTTTTATATCCTTTCATTATTTATAATAATAGTATTTGTATAAATTATTATTTGCATTATAGATTATTTATATAAAAACTTTTAATTAATAAATTATCTAGTAACATTTGATTACCGATGCTATTAAAAAAATCTAATTATATGAAAATATATTAATATAAGAAATGCAATGCTGAAAAAGCATTGCATTTCTTACAACTTATGACCACACTTTGGGCAATATTCAAAATCTTCTCGTGATACATAACCACAATGTGTACACTTCTTGTTATATGAATTATTTGAATAGGACCATTCATTATTAGAATAATTATTGCTAGTATAATTATTATTTCCAATAAAAATTAGATCCTCTTCTCTAATTTCAATATTTTCTTTATTTCTTAATCTCTTTCCGACTTCTTGGCTTAATTCGTACAAGCTTCCACAGCATGCAGTTTCAACATAATAATGTCTATCCCATTTAAAGATTGGTATAAAAAACAAACTAAAACACTTACAAACCATATAAATATTGTATCGTCCATATCTTCCGCATTTGCTGCAGATAATTAATTTATCATATGGAATTTCTCTTCTAACTGTATCAATTCCAAATATTAAAAACATATTACCACACCTCAATTAGCACATTCATTGTTCCACCACAAACCATGCCTTCCTCTTCTGCTACATCTCCAGTCATATCAACTTCCATTGTAATAAAGGCTCCTTCTTTCTCTTCATCTATTAGGTCTCTTGCAGCTACAATTATTTCCCCTTCGCTGCAACCACCCCCTATACTTCCAAGGGTTCTTCCCTCTGACCAAACTATCATCTTCGCTCCAGCTCCTCTTGGTGTTGAACCTTTAGTTGAAGTTACTGTCACTATAGCCTTCCTTTCATCATCTTCTTCTGAAAGGTTTTCCAAAACCTGCATATCTATATCTGAATAATTTTTTCTTTTTTTAGCATTTTGACAATCTATCATATCTGTAACTCCAAGTCTCTTTTTAGCAATTACCTGAGATATTATAGATATTGCAATTTCCATTGGTGTTATTCCACCTATTCTAAATCCTATTGGGGAACACATTTCATTTAATAGTTCAGCATCGTATCCTTCTTCTATAAGCTGATCCTTTATGCCTTTAACTCTTCTTTTAGAACCAATCATTCCTAAATATTCTGGCTTTATATTTAATACTTTCCTTAAACATTCTTTATCATATTTATGACCTCTTGTTACAATAACAATATAATCATTTCTACTTACCTTTAAATCATCAATTGCCTTTTCAAACTCCTCGCATATCACTTCATCTGCTGTTGGAAACCTATCTCTATTAGCATAAGATAATCTATCATCTACTACTGTTACCTTAAATCCAATTTGTGAGCCTAATTTTACTAAATGCTCTGAAATATTTCCACCACCAAATACAATCAACCTTGCTTCTGGGAAGAATGGCTCTAGTAAAATCCTAGTTCCATCTTCAGCCTTAAAAAGCTCTGGAACTTTTCTATCTAAAGCTTTATTTATAGCTTCTTCTAAGGAACTTTGTTCTGAAATTTCCCTTAATCTAAAAGATGATTTAATTTCCTCAGAAATTTTAAGTAAATTAATATTACTTAAGTCTAATTCCAGTATTTTTTTCTCTATTTTATCTTCTTTTTTATATGAAAGCTTTGTCATCATGACAATACTATTATTCCCTTTTAATTTTGATACTAATTCATTGTAAATATTAATCATAAAACCCCCAATATCCAGTTCACAGTTCACAATTCACAGTTCACAGTTATGGAAATAATTCAGCTTAAGCTGAATTATTATAATTGCCTTTTTAGCTCTTTCAGAGCTTATAAAAAATCTAAATTTTAGAAACTACGCAGTAGTTTCATCCCTCACTGTGCACTGTCCCCTGTGAACTGCGTACTATATAAAAGTATTTTGTAATTTCTCACCTTAATATACTAGTTATTAACTGAACAAACTTCTTCTAATATTTTTACTAATTCTTCTACGTCTTCTATTGTATTTTCTTCTCCAAAGGTAAATCTTAGGGAACATTGTGCCATTTGGTGGGATAGGCCTATTGCTTTTAGAACATGGGAAGGTTCTAGGGAACCTGATGCACAGGCTGAGCCACCGGAAACTGCGAAGCCCTTTTTGTCTAGTTTTAGAATCATTGATTCTGCTTCTTTTTCTGGAAAGGTTATATTGACATTGCCTGGGAGCCTATCTATAGTATCTCCATTTAAGAAGGCATTTGGAATTCTTTTTAGTATTCTTGAAATTGCTTCGTCTCTTAAATAGCACATTCTTTTACTATATTCCCTTAGGTTTTCTTTTACTAATTCTATAGCTTTTCCCATTCCAACTATAGCTGCTACATTTTCAGTTCCGCCTCTTCTTCCCTTTTCTTGAGCGCCACCATCTAAAATAATTTTAGTATTTGTTCCCTTTCTTATATAAAGAACTCCTACTCCCTTGGGCCCATAAAATTTATGAGCTGATATAGATAGCAAATCTACCCCTAACTCTTCTACATCTATAGGAATACTTCCAGCTGCCTGTACAGCATCTGTATGTAACAATATATTATTTTCTTTTGCTATTTTTCCTATTTCTGCAATGGGCTCTATTGTGCCAATTTCATTATTTGCCGTCATAAGGCTTATTAAAATAGTTTCTTTTCTTATTGCTTTCTTTAATTCTTCTATTGATATTTTACCATATTCATCAACAGGTAAATATGTTATTTCAAAACCTTCCTTTTCTAAAGCTTTACAGGTATTTAGCACTGAATGGTGTTCTATTGAAGAAGTAATTATATGCTTTCCCTTATTCTTATAATAATAAGCTGCACCCTTAATTGCCCAATTATTACTTTCTGTTCCACCACTAGTAAAGTAAATTTCACTTTTCTTAGCATTAATAGCATCTGCTACCTGGCTCCTTGCCTTTTCCACTGCCCTTTTGCTTTTTCTTGCAAAACTATAAAGGGAGGAGGGGTTTCCATACTGCTCTGTTAAATAAGGCAACATTTCTTCCAGAACTTCCTTTTTAATTGGTGTTGTTGCTCCATGATCTAAATATATCACTTTAAAACTCCCTTCCCTCCATATTAAACTCAAATTAAAGTATTAATTTATTCTTCTTTAAGTTTTTCCTTGCCTTTTTGATTATTGATTCAGCATCTAACTCTTCACTATCCTCAGGAGGATTATATATACCGTAGCTTGGAGAAAAGCCCTTTTCTATAATGTTCTTAAGCAACTCTTCTACAAAAATCTGTACCTTCTCAATATCAGTATTCTCATAAGTACCAGCATTAGGAATAACTATTAAAAGTTTATCTTCTGCATATCTTGCCGCCCAACTATCTATTTTTATTGTTTTATTTATGTTTTCTGCTAATTCCTTTAATATGTATTCTGTATTAAATAAATTATAACTATTATTATCATTTTCATAAAGGTTAAGGTCTATAAATATAATAGATATTTGTTGATTTTTTATAGATGCTTTAATTAAATCTGCAGGAAGCCTTTCATATATATATCTTTTATTATATAAACCAGTTAACTCATCCCTAACGGCTACTTTATTCATATTTTTTATTAAGTCAAATAAACTTCCACTATCACTATTATACCTATTTTCTATAAGAAAACTCATTGTTACATCTTTAAATAACTCTAGGGAAAGGCTCTTTCCATTAATCATAATAGGAAGTGCTACCATCATATAAATTTTATTTCCGCTTAAATCAACTTTAATAATTATTTCATCACTAATACAAGCTCTTGATGAAATGCAATTTTCACAGGCATCAGTATTCTTCCAGAATTTATAGCAAAATGATTTAATTTCCCTCAATTGTCCCTCTTTTATTTCTAAAACTTCTTTTTTAATGGGATCAACAATTCTCATACTATCATACATTTTTTCAAAGGTTTTAATTTTATCTATGACAATATCAAATTCGCTAACATAATCTTTTCCAAATACCCTTTTTACAAATTTCTTTTCCTTCATAGCTTGTACTATTAGTTCATCTAGTTCTTGGCTTTTTTTCACAAGAGATTCTGAATCATAGTTTTCTGAAACTATCATTTCATTAATAAGTTCTCTTAGGGCTTCCATCTTATTTTTTCTAGATTCTATAACCATATAATCACCTCTATTTTGTTTTATTACAGCCTATTACAAAGTAGGGATGTAATTAAATAAGTTAACCTTGAATAAAATCTTACTCACGATTTACTATTATATCGTTTTATTACATAATTTTCTATATTTTTTTATTATTCTATCCTAAAGTTTCTTAAATATCAATGATAGTTAATTTTAATACAATTATATATTTTTAAATTTTATTTATAATTCTTATCATTTTTGTAATAACAAGGTAACTTATGCCAAACAAATACAATATATATCCTTTACATAAATATAATTAACTATTTTAAAATTCTTAGGAAGAAATATTTTTTGGAAACCTTATGTAATCATTAATCTATACAATCTAGTTTTGACTGGACTTAATATTATAGAGTTTATTAAAGACTTGCTTATTTATTATATTCGATAATATTATATTGATTTCCTTTATATTTTGAATAAAATAAAAAAGGCACTATAAAACCGGAAGGTTTTATAGTACCTAATATATTAAATTGCAACTTCAGTAGTTTCTCTAGTTACAATATTAGCTGATACTTTTTCAACTAAATCACCATTTTCTGTTTTAAATGCATTACTTGCTAAAATTCCATCCATTAGTGCTAAAATATCAGCATCTGCAAGATCTTCTTTAATATCTTTTATTGATATTGTAAGCTTTTTACCAAGGACATCTTTAAATTCCATAACCAAGGTTCTCTCTATCACTTAAATCCCTCCTTTCAGTAATTTTTATTATGACTAGAACTATCTGCTTAAAATAAAGCTTTGATCTTTTCTGATAGATGATACGCTGTAGTCTAATACTGCTGCTATTAAATCTGATACATCTAAAAGACTTTCATCTGTAGCTTCTGGAGTTATGTTATTTAATGTTTGTTGTCTAAAAACATCTCTTCCAGATTCATTAACACCTATTTTATATCTTATAACTAGTTTGTTATCTGTTAATGTTGCTGCCATATTATCACCTCCTCATTAATCTATATATGCAGCAATAGAATTTTTTTAAAAATATATATAAAAAAACTAAGGGCTAAGCCTTAGTTTCCTCTTTCATATATAATTTTCCCAACATCATCAATATGTTTTTTTAAATTTTCATTGCTTATATCATTATAATTTAATATATCAAAAAAATATGGTAAAGGACATACCTCATTTAAATAATCATTTAAATCATATAAAGTGTTATTGGTTATCCCTTTTCCAACTACCGCCAAATCAATATCTGAGCCCTTCTTATAATTTCCCATTGCTCTACTTCCAAAGATGATTACCTTTTCTATTTGCGAAAATTTATTAAATGCATTTACTATATAATCTATATCTTTATCTAATAATCCATACATAATTTATAATTCCTTATCTAACTTATCATGTAATAGTTTCAATTCTGGGAAATAGATATTAATTATATCGTCAATTAACTTTTTCACTAAATTTTCATCATATGTATGGGTAGTCAAATTTCTAATAGATAAAGCATCCATCCATATATGACCATCATTAATTATTTCATTTTGAAAAGCCTGTTTTATTGTTTCCCTTGGACTTTTTACTATATAGCCTTCAGCTTCTAAGTAATCTTTTAAAACCTTCCAAGCCAACTCAAAAGTCATCTCAAAAAATTGTATTATACCAGCTTGTTCTAGTTCTGATAAATTTTCTTTTCCAGAATACTTTTCCAATAAGGTATATAACTTATTAAAATTTTCAAATCTTTGTTTCCATCTTATATCCTTAAGTCCATCCATAATTAAATCCTCCAAAATAAATACTCATTATGCTTATTTTCAGCTATCATTTATATAATTTTATTATATCCTATATTATCCTTTGTTAAAACTTTTAGTTAATATGGTATAGTTAAAATATAAATTATTAGGAACATTAGGTCAATTACAATGTTAATTTGTTAATATAAGAAGACTATGCTAGTATATAAATGAACTTAAGATAGGATTTAGGAGGAAATTAACTATGTCTAACTTACCAAATTGTCCAAAATGTAATTCAGAATATACTTACGAGGATGGAATTCTTTTAGTATGCCCTGAATGCGCTCATGAGTGGACTTTAGAATCAACAACTGAAAATAGTGAAGATGCAAAAGTTGTTAAAGATGCATATGGAAATGTATTAAATGATGGAGATACCGTAACAGTAATAAAGGACCTTAAAGTAAAGGGAAGTTCATCATCAATTAAAATAGGAACAAAGGTTAAAAATATTCGTTTAGTGGAAGGCGACCATGACATTGATTGTAAAATCGATGGATTTGGAGCTATGAAGCTAAAATCTGAATTTGTAAAAAAAGCATAATGTTTAAGGCTACGATAAATAAGATATGCTACATAAGCTAATAGCTCGCTATACCTTATTTCACATATTCTATTTATCTTCGCCCATTTATATTCCAAACTTTTTAAATTTATAATGCCCAATGTAGGATAATTTTACATATTGACTATTATCAATGTTTATATTGGGCATATGACCATCATTGGGAGTAAAAACTACTATTAGTATTCTATTTTATTTTTAATTAATGCAATATATCTTTGGTAAAAAACTATGATAATGATTTGCTGTAGATTTATTATCCAGCTACAAACATTGATAGCATAATTGAAATAATTAATACTGGAATGGAGCTTATTATTTGAGCCTCTATAAGATGTTTCCTTTTATTATTACTGCTGCTATTTACTATTTTGCTATCTAAGGTATTTACAAATCTCCTATTGGAGAACCACAGTGGAATTGTAGTTATCATAACAAAAACTATTATGGCTATGATTCTTGTTATTAGTATGCTATATGTTACTGAATATATTATAAACATTAACATTGCAACAAATCCCAAAATTGCATACCCCATAGCTGCTACTGCTAAAATCCAATAAAAATTTTTTATATAATACTTTATTAATTTGTCTACAAAATTCATTTTCCCCATCCTAACTGTATTATTTATTGTTACCCCTTTCAATACACTTAAAAATCTATACTTTTTCATAAAAGGGGATTTAATCTTAAATAACCTGATCTAATTCTTCGTCGTTAATACCTGGAAGATTTATAATAAAAGTAGTTCCTATACCTTTTTCACTCTTCACATCAATATATCCATTGTGTTGCCTTACAATATCATAACAAACACTGAGGCCCAAACCTGTTCCCCCTTGCTTTGTTGTAAAAAATGGCGTGCCAATCTTCGCTAAGGTTTTTTTACTCATTCCCCTGCCATTATCAGAAACTTTTATATATATGCTGTTGTTTTCTTCTATAATTCCTGCCTCAATAATCAATTTAGCATTCTTCATTTCACTCATTGCTTCAACAGCATTTTTGCATATATTTAAAATAACTTGCTTCATTTGTGACTCATCACATAAAATATACCTTTCATCTATGTTATATATAAATTCAATAGCCACTTCTTTAAATAAATAGGAAGCTTCAATGGTTTCTTCAATGGATTCCATAAGGTCTTGGACTGAAATCTCCATAAGCATTACCTTCTTAGGTTTTGATAAACTTAAAAAATTGCTAATTATTCCATTGACCTCATCTGTATTACCATTAATTTTTTTAGCATATTTAATTACTTTATCTTCCTTAGAAATAGACTCTATTAACTGACTGCAGCCTTTTATAGTTGTTAAAAAGTTCCTTGTTTCATGAACTATTTTAGCTCCCATTTGTCCAAGTAAAGCTAATTTTTCTTTATGCAAGATCTGCTCCTGTTGTTCCTTAAAATCAGTTATATCAGTTATAACTATAATTTTACCTATAGATTTTCTATATATATTTAATATATCTGAGCCTTGGAAAATTATTTTCTTCTCTATACCATTAAGGTTAGTAATAGTTCCCTCATTTTTTTCATTAGAGATTATCTTTTTACCCTTGTAATTAACAATTTTATCTAAAGTGGCTATCTCCATTCCTACTATTTTTTCATAAGATATGCCTGTAAGTTCCTCAAAGGCTTTATTAGCAGAAAGGATTTTTAATTTATTATCACAAATAAAGGCTGGACTTTGCATAGAATTTAATACGGTTTTAGTTTGAATATGAAGATTATCAATTTCTTGTTCCTTTCCTGCATCCTTAATACTTAGCAAATATCCATTGTCAATTTTTATAATCTTTACATTTACCTTTATCTCTCTACCATTCCTTAGTTTATAAGTAGTAATAATGTCTTTACTTTCATTAAGTTGAGCAAATTCCTTTTCTAATGAAATTTCTCCTTCAACGCCTCTCCTTACTACTTTATCAAGCTCCTTTATATCTGACCCAATTATTTCTTCCCGATTACAGGAAAACATTTTTTCAAATTCCTTATTTGCAAAATCTAATCTTAAGTTACTATCATAAGTTTGTATTGCAAGTGGAACAGAATCCAATATTTCATTAAGCCTATTTGTAACTTCATCTAATCGTTCATAGGTATAATTTATACTACTTTGAAAAATGCTTTTATATAAATAATAGCAGTATAAAACATTAAGAACATGACCATAAACTACTAAAGGTGAACCAAAATTCTTATATAAAATAAAACATATTTCTAGTGGTATTGCTGTTATAAGAGCTAGAGCTAGATATTTATAAGAAATATATCCTTCATCATTAATTTTCTTCCTATACCTAAATAAACTTATAATTGCTAAAAAAATAATAATTAATTCATGAAAAATTTTTATCTTATCTGAGTTCCTGTAAGTAACCTCCAATAACATTAAGTCTCTGCTATAAGTAATAATAATTCCATAGGATATTATCGTTGTTATAAGTATTGTAATAACTAGACATAATTCTTTTTTTAAATTTATTTCTATATTTTTGTAATTAAAAGATGCAGCAAAAATCATAGCTATATCAACAAAACTCCCAACAATCCAAAACCACATTGTCATTTCTCTGTTGCCATAAGTAATTCCTAAAGGTTCATAAAAATAAATATGGATAATATCAAATACTGTAGAAGCTAATATCCCAAAGGCAATAATTTTACAACTTATAGGACTATCCTCATACTTATTCCAAACTATAAAAAATAAGGATATACAGAAAAATACACCAATTAACTCAAGAATTGAATGTACCACTCCATTATTTTTAACCCACAGAAAGTCATAAATTAATGAAGAAACAGTAATGGTGATAAATATAGTTAGAAAAAATTTTACACAAAAAAAGTTTACTTCATTTAATTTTAATTTTTCTCTCATCAATAACCCCTCAATTCCCTTGTTGAAAATTTTTTAACTATTAAGAATATTATACCTAATTATGAAATTTTTGGCAATACATTATTAACAGGTTATCCACAGATTTATCAACAGAAACTGTTAATAAGATATATATTTTTATTATTTGACATACACTAAACAACATTATTTTTAATTTAGTTAAAAAAACAGGTGAGATGAAACTCACCTGTTTTCTTGTATATTGATATTTCATTACAAAAGAGAAACTTTTTATTTAACTACCTTTTTCTTATTTAATAGAGCAACACCTGCACACATTACTAGAAGTGCAAATACTACTATATGACTAGTAGATACTACAGCTCCTGTTTTAGGTAAGTTTTCTTTATTTTCCTTTGAAGGATCTTGTTTTTCATTTGTTTCTTCTGGTTTATTTTCTGAAGTTTCTTCAGGAGTTTCTATAGCTTTTTCTCTTTCTCTTACTACAACCTTTATTTCTTTTACAACTTCACCAGCTTTAACCACTATAATGGCTTCCCCTGGATTATTTGCAATTATATGACCTTCCTTATTTACAGCCACTACATTCTTATCCCTTGAAATATATTCTAACTCTGTAGTTTCTGGCGTTACTTTTGCATTTAAATTTCTAGCTTCGCCTACTAATAATTCAATCATTTCTCTTTCTATTAAAATTGTTGGAAGAATAGGCTTTTCTGGAACTTCTATTTCCTCTTCATCCTTTGGTG
>FZPS01000059.1_pt381 | contig 11737 bp, 5 predicted proteins | sample 1817821 | NCBI WGS metagenome assembly FZPS01 (sample SAMEA104158645, study PRJEB21678) | metagenome | place: Germany | collected 2015-04-21 | reverse complement strand
TTTTTTTTCATAAAAAGGGAACAAAAACATCCCTGTGAGGGTCTTTTTAACCCTTTACTCTCTCTATTTGAGCGAATTGGACACAATTATCCCCGGGGCTCGCTTTAAGTTGTAGGCGATCGCTTGCAGAATATGCTGTGTATGTGTTTTATCAAGCCCCATATAACGGGCTTGATCTCCTCCAAACCATTTCTTAATACTCCCGAAAGTGCGTTCCACTACCCAGCGGGTCTGGGAGATGAGTTTATTGAATAACCGTTGCCAATGAGTTAACGGACGATTGCGATACGCTTTATTCATCAAGCGATTCTTGATGTTATGTTCTTTAAGTAATTCATCATTTGCAGGGACTTTGTATCCTTTATCGGCATAAACACCCTGCTTTTTGTGACGCTTGGGGATTTTATCCAATAGTGGCTTCAATCCTTTAGAGTCATGTTCATTAGCTGTAGTGGTGTGAACCCCTATAATCAGACCGTTTTCATCCACTGCGTCATGATGTTTAAAACCAAAGATGGAACGACCATTTTTCTTTAACCATCGACCCTCTGTATCAAGGCCCTTACCCTGTAGCTTCGTTAAAGAGTCTCTTTGTTTAGCTTGTTCTTCCCCTGAGACTTCATCTTCTTTTCGGTCTTGGGCGATTTCGTAACGTATCTTTCCCTTGGGTTTGCGAGGAGTCTCGGTCAAGGAAGCATCTACTTTCAACCCCGTGCGTACAATCACTTGATGCTTTTCTAGTTGTTTATTAAAAGCTAAAAGGAGTTTATCCATTCCTTTATTTTTAGTCAGTTCACTACGGAAACGGCTTAAAGTGCTATGATCAGGTACAGGATCCTCCAAATTTAAGCCACAGAATCGCATGGCTGAAAGAGAATCATTCACGTAAGCCTCTGTTTTGACATCCGATAAGTCATTCCAAATACCTAGTAACAGCATCTTGAAAAGAAGAACCCCACTATAGGGTCTTTGACCTTGAAGGGTCTCTCCCTTATGATAATAACGATTGATTACCTTTTCGATTGTAGTCCAGTTTATCAGTGTATTGATTTGATTGTAAAACAGAGATGATTTAGCAGAACGCTGCTTTACATAATATTCGGCGAATGACATTTGTACAGTATTTAATTTGGCTCGTTTAATTATTTAAATATAATTAATAATATACTAATAGTCAACTATATAAAATCTATAAAGTTCGAAAAAACGACTCTTTTACCGTACAAAGGTCCCTTCGATATATATCTGTAGCGGACGTAAGTGTAAGGACTGTAAGCCCAAGGAAGGTATCAAGATTCATGCCTTAATGTAAATGAATGACCAGATTTCTATTTTTTACGGATAGCTAATGCTGTTGATGCAATACCTAACATAGAGACTTGAGCTATAGGGATTCTAAGGGTGCTTGCTACTTATTGACCGCGGATTATGGGTTGTATGAAAGGTTAAGTTTGAAAAGGTATATCTTATGTTACACGTTTTAAATGGAATATGCCCTATTATCAAAAAGATAAGATATATGAAGGGATAGAATAATCTGTTCTTGTGGATCAAGATGGGAACTTAATATCCTGAAGAAGCAAATGAATGTTTAATTTAGGAAAATATCATAAAGCCAGACTTGTTACCAGGTATAATTAGGAGAAGAAGCAATATGAAATATATCTGAAATAATAATGTTGAAATTCCCACAAGTAAAATATATGATATAGATATATGAAAAAATGACAAATAGAGACTTTTTTAAGTAATTAAATCAAAACTTTGAACTCAAATATTTTGTGGGAGATAACAAAAACGTTATTTAAATATATCGCTGGTACATCATGATTGTCAATCTGTTTTTAACGATACTAAGGAGAACACTGACCAGACGTTGGTTGTTTTCTGCTATGATTAAAAATGTTTCTTTAGCTATGACTTATGTTGAAATTAGAACTTACCTGAATGATTTGTGGAAAGTCAAAACATACACAAGAAAAACTCAAAGAAATAGAGAATAGACCGAAACATACTACTCTTTATAACCTATGAAAAACATAAATGAGAGCTTAGTTATTAAAAATAACGAATAATATCTCTGGAAAAACACTATAGTGGAAAGAAATAGGAAAATCGAAGTTTTATTTTATACAAAATATTATTTACAACCATTTTGTGAAATTACAACAAAAATCACTCCTTCCATTAATCATTTATCTAAAGCTAAAAGCAATAGAGCACGTATTGAAGTCTCTCTTGTTGACTCCATTAAGAAGTTGTTATATTAAATGTAAGTAGCAACATCAGGTTTTTCGAGGCATTGCCGAATAAAAGACAACATTCCATAGGTTGGTTTATAGATTTTAATTGGATTTGATTGTCAATAATAAAAAAGAAATCCTAGACTTTATACTAATCAAGAGGAATATAGATGACCTTAGTCCTTTGAAACATGATTATTTCATAAGAAGGTTTTCGGTAAACTTTTCGCAGATAAAGGATACATATCCAAAAAACTGTTTGAACAATTGTTTATTTACGATATACACCTTGTAACAGGAATAAGGAAGAATATGAAAAATTCTCTGATACATTTACATAATAAGATTATGTCAAAGAAAGGGTAATCATCGAAGTCGTTAATGATCGAATAAAAAATATTTGTCAGATAAGAACATATCAGGCATGGGACTTTTGACAATTTCATAATAGACATATTTTACTATTTATTGTTTTATAACTTTGTATTCAAGAAACTATTACTAAACATTGACATTATATATGAAAAAAGCTCTTGCTTAAATAGAACTCACCTTAAATATTGATAGGTCTAATATTTTATGGGATTAACAGAATCTTAAAAAATAGGAGGTACATTGTCTGGTAAATACTTCCATAGAAGTAGGTGTCGAAAGTAGAAATATTTGATTCTAGGTATTATTCTTTCTTTTTTTGACTCTTTAAGTTATTCTTTTACTTGTATTATTGGTTGTGAATAATATATTAAGTGTCCTTGAGAACTGATTCCTTCAATAGTTATAACATGTTGCGTAGAACAATCAGCAGTATAAAAACTCAGGTTACTTATCCCTGAATTGTCAACCTGTACATTGGGGTTCCAATAAATAGTACTTCTAAAATCCGGTTTATTCTTGCTTTTTGGATTTTTAGTTTTATATATTGGGGAATAGAACTCTACTGGCTGCTGATATCCGATATGATTAATGATTTCTATGTTAGTGCTCATTTTATTTTTTTGCACAAATCCTTTTTTTGTATTAATAATTAATGCTCCGGCTTTAGCACGTTCTCCAAAAATAGGTGCTGACGACTCTGAAGGAGACAGAAATACATCATTTATATCATTTACATCTAATCTTTCATAATTAAAGTTTTCTTGGGGGACGTTATCTAATATTACCATAGGTATACCAGTGCGATATCTAATCTCACTCCCAGAAATAGTAATGCCAGGTATTCGACGCAATAAATCAAATATAGATAATGGTTTCCATTTTTCTACATCCTTATATGTAAGTATTTTTGTTGATGATAAGGAATAATATGGAGATTGAGTATCCAATTCAGCTTTATTTTTTGCAGTAACGACAACTTCTGGTAAATTATAAACCTGTATTCCATTTTCGATGATATATTTTTGATTCATTTTAGAAATAAATACGTCATAAATAGGCGGTTTTTTTTGTGGTGGATAAAAGGGGATTTTTGTTACATTAGGTAAAGGTTTTGGAGGGGCTATTTTTAGAAAAACTTTTTTAGATTTTTTTTTTGTTAAAGCTTGAATAATATATCGGGTACCTTCGGGGAATTCCAGATCTTCAAAAGAAAAAAAACCTTTATCATTTGTTTGTGTAAAAGATATGCCTAATACAGAATCATTAAATGCTAGTAAAGAGATATTTCCTTCTTTTAAGGCTGAGAATATGCCTTCGGCTTTTCCAACAACTTTATCACTTAATTCTACAGGGTATTGTAAATCGCGAGTCAACTCTCCTTTCAAAACACGGGGGATGTCATATCTTCTCCAATCTTGGGTCATCATCAGTGCATCTAGTGCTGTTTCATATTTTTTATTATTTTTCTGTAAATAACTCATTGGCGAATCAATATGTTCTCTCAGTTCGGATGAAAGCAATAGAGTGGAAATAATTGTTGAAGTTGTATCTACTTCCATATCTTTTTTGTCTACTACTGATATTGAAAAATTACCAGACAAGGGTTGATTATTTTCATCGGTAATCTTTATAGTCATATTTACTTTGTCGCGCACTTTATATATTTCTTTGTCATGATTTACATTTGTTAAAGCAAAAGTACTTTTCTGACATGAGAATATAAGACGTTCACTAAGTATATTCGCATTTGAGTCAATTAATAAAAAGTGAACTATGCCTGCTGGGAAGAAGTTCCGTTCAAAAATAAGGTTTTTCTGTGCTTCATTCCATGGTTGTACATAAATAACAGCTCCTCTTATATGTGCTATTAATTGGAGACCCGAAGGTAATTCATAGTTAGGTGATTTTGCTAAAGAAACTCGCAAATAGTCATTTGTCCATGCTGTATTCAATGCTACTGAATTCAATAAAGGTTCGGGCAAATTGAATTTTCTTGATATGTTGTCTTTATTGGTACAAATAACATGATATTTCCGACCTGGTTCATAAAACATTCTAAAATACCCTATTCCTAAATAGAAACTACTGAAAGTTGTATATTCTTGTCCTTGATCATCAAAAACACGTCCTTTAATTTCTTCAGCTAACCCTTCTGAATTTGTCGATTTAAATCCCATTTTTACATTTGTGGATAAAAGTGGATGCCCTCCTTCAGGAAAAAATGCCACATCAAAAGTTTTGTTATCAAGTGGAATTTTAAAATAACGGTTATATTCTCTTCCATCAATTATGGTCTTCAGTAAAAAAACTCTGGATGAACATATCTCCTTTTTTGAAAAGCTATAATTATACACATTTTCCAGCATATTCAAAGATATACCGTCTTTGGTAGTATTCCCATCCGGATAAATAACACAATTACTTGGAATAATTCGAACCTGATTTTTCTTATTTATAAAATATATTTCAATATTTGTTTTTTTATTTTCATTAGAAAAAAATATTTGAGGAGATATATACTCCGACATCGGATCTATTATGTAAATGGGTTTTGTAAAGTAATAATCTTCTCCTTGATTTTGCATAAATCGTGTATATGACCTAAGAGTGTAATAGCCTTCTATAGAGTCTTCTACTCGAATGTAACCATAAAAACATCCTGTATTATCAGGCTTTATTTTTATTCTCTGCACGATATCATTTATAGCATTGATAAGTTCAATGTATACATATCTGCTGGCATTAGCTTGTTTAAGTAAAAGTGCATCTGTTAAATGGACTCTGAACCATATAGTATCGTTGGATGCATAGATACTTCGATCAGTTTGTACATAAATCTTTTCCTGTGGATAAAAAGAAAGCTGCTCTGTAAAAAAGGACTTTATTCGATTATGATTAATCTCCTTAGCCATCAGGTCTGCATTTATTATAAACATAATGCTGAATGCAAAATATAAAGTCTTCATAATAAATTTGTTTTTCTTTGTCACGTACTATCTTTTATTGATCAATTATTGAGACAGTTTATAAGAAGTGGGTATAAATTTATCCCACTTCTTATAGTTAACTTAATAAGTTAATCAAATTTTCTGTTTTCTTCCATCCAATCATTTATGATTCTTTGTTCATCATCATTCTTTCGTTCTTTATATACAAAGCCTCTTGTCTTTTTGGTTTTTCCATTTTCTATGAAGTTGTACCACAAGTCATAAACTTCAAGTTCGGGATAATAAGTTCCACCACCATCCAATATCTCGAAGTTTTGCCATGTGCTTAACGTAAGCGAATTATCGGAATTAATAGTGATCTTAAAACAATAATCAGGACGGTAATCAGTAGAACCTTTAGTGTACTCATTTTTTTCATGGTACATACGTACAGTTTTACCATCGTCGACAGCTTGTAAAACTCTTGGTGATTTATACACAACCGAATCATTAGATGGTGAATACTCCTTAATTATTCCATCCATATAATATTGTCCGGAGTAATCATTCATTAAATTGAATCTTACTAATAATACTGTATCTTCTTCAGATAGTGTATACTCGGTTGTAGATTTTATTTTTAATGAAATCATATATAAGGAGTCTATATGCAATGTACCTGGTTTTACATAAATTGGATAAACCCCATATTCTTCTTCTTGTTTCACAGTAACATATTGATTAGGAAAACTATAAATGCTTTTATCTAGATTCTGATATAAAATATCATCAGAACCAAGTTCCTTGGAATTGTAGTTATCAATACCCAACGGGAATTCTTCTATTTCTACTACAACATCTTTACTGGTGGGTAAAGAACCGCTTATAGCTACAGAAGTAAATATAGTATCCTGTAAATATCCAATGTTCAAATCTCTATCAATAATGAATCCTTTTGCTCCTACCAGATATACCGATTGAGGGTACATTAATTTATTCATCGGAATTTGATCATCACAACCAATTAAGATAGCTATTAACAAAGACAATGATAATAAATTTATTTTTTTCATCATATTCAGTTTTATTTATTAATTACCAACCTGGATTTTGTACCAACTTACCATTTTTCTGGAGTACATTTCTACTTAGAGGCCAGAAATACATCTTATTTGTAAATACACGTCTCATTGTTTTTTCTGTATTCCATACCCTAACTGTGTAGAACTGTTGTCGTTGAGCTGCCCTAGCACTTACATCCAAACCACGAATAGGTTTATTAATCGCATCGTAAGCATCTTTCCAACGCCGTAAATCCCAATAGCGGTGATCCTCGAAAGCAAATTCTATGCGCCTTTCATGCTTTATTAGTTCTTTCATAGTTAAATAGTCAGAAGCTTCAGCGGATGTAATTCCTGGCTGTCCAGCACGGTATCGTATCTGATTAAAATAAAATAACATCTGATCAATATCCCGACTTACAGTAATTCCAGTTTCTTCATCCAAATACGCTTCTTCCATTTCGTTCATTGCCTCCACATAACTTAACAATACCTCAGCATAGCGGAACAAAGGATACGTTTTTGCCTTGACAGATCCATCCCAGAATATACAGTCGTCCATATGTACATATTTCTTGTTGGTATATCCAGTTCTGTTTCGATGATTATTATCATTTAGGTTTGTAGCGTTGCCACCTTGATAATATTCTGTATCAAAGTTTTTAACCGAGGAATCACTACCTCTGTAAGAGGTAGAAGGCCAAATACAGTGGTTAAATCCAATTGTTGCATAAAAACGAGGTTCTCGGTTATCATCCATGAAAGCTCTTGATGCTGAGAGTTGGTATTCTGATGAAAAAGTACTACTGGTGCCAACTGCTTGCCAAGATTTTTCCTCATCGGTTGCTTCACTAAATTTTCTGCCATCTGCCATACGATACTCTTCAATTAAATCGTAACAAACACTAAATGTTGCATTACCACCTAATTTACTCGGGAATACTAGTCGACTATCGCGATTTTCCACGTATGCGTTATTCGGAGCATAATAGATGTACTCTTTAATTATATAAGGTTGAAACGTTCCATCAAAAAGAGTTTTATATGATTTATATGGATCTATATTACCTGCTCCATTAGGAAAATCTGCATTCGATACTGTAGGTGGAAGAGGGAGTGTTCCTGTTCCTTTATCATTAGTTATTTTTGCCACCCAGTGTATTTGATATCTTTCCGAATCAATAATTCTCTTGAAGGTAGCTGCTGCTTTTCCCCATTTAACTTTATCTTCAGATTGGGAAATGAAATTTCTTCCTTGTGAGTCTTTCCAGTCTGAATAATAAGAATTCCCATTAAAAAGAGGACTAGCTGCATATAATTGAATCCTTCCTTTATATGCCATTGCAGCTCCTTTGGTCGGAAGATACTGTTGAGATTCGATTCTGTCAATAGGTAACAAATTCACAGCCTCTTCAAAGTCAGAGCATATTTTTTCTACACATTCATCATATGTTGCGCGTTCAAAGGAGGCCGAAGCAACATCTTCATCCGTATCAAATGGTATATCTGGTATAATAGGGACAGGTCCATATAGACGAACGAGATAAAAATAGAAATAGCCTCTCAGAAAATATGCTCTTCCTCTAAAGTCACGAGACTCCATTTCTGTTAATTCCTTATTTTTTGAAATATTAGCAAGTATTATATTTGCTTTACGAATTCCTCTATAACAAACAGGCCAAGGATTAAAGGTTGAATTTATCTCTGTGACTTCATCATATAATATTCTGTTTCCATTTAATATAAAAGGAAAAATAGCTTCGTCAGATGCAGACCCACTGGGTGAAGTTGCAGACCAGGCCCATTCGCTTCCAGTAAGAATCGATTCATCAAATAAAAGAGCTGCAGCACCATTTATATATTCCTCAGTTCTTTTTTTAGATAAAAAGATAGAATCTAAGGTTGTCTGATCATACACATATTGTTCAATATCGAGGAAGTCTTCACATGCCTCCAAACTGCATATTAAAAATAGAATAATAATAAACCCTAAAGATTTATTTGTAAATCCTACCTTAGCTTTATTCTTGTCTATACTCATAATTTTATATTTTAAAATGAGAGATTTAATTGAAGTGTATATATTCGTTGGATAGGATATGTTGTTCCATTATCCATACCTTGTCCGGGATCAAGTATTTTTTCTTTAGACCAGACTGCCAGATTTTCGCCAATTAGACTGATAACAGCACTTTGAAGCCCCAATTTCTTTAGTGCTTTTATTTTTGCAGTATATGAGATCTGCACATTTTTTAGTCTTAAATATGCGCCGTCTTGAAGCCAGAATGTTGAACCTCTATTATTATTATTACTTCCCCCATAATATAAGCGTGGATATTTGGCATTCGGGTTTTCTGTTTTCTGATCGCCAGATATTTCTCTAGAAATCCATCGATTATTAGGACTTAAAAAATCAGTAATAACATTTCCCGAATTTCTACCAGCAAAAGGATTGTACATATTGCCACCTTTGAAATATGTCACGCGATTTACTCCTTCAAATAAAACACTTATATTAAAATTCTTCCAGTTAAATTCGGTAGCAAAACCATATTGAATCTGAGGTACACCTGCATATTTTAGCGGAATAACGTCATCATCATTCACAACGCCGTCGCCATTTACGTCTTTATATTTTATATCTCCTGATAAATAGTCTCCAAATTCCTGTTTTGGACTATTTTGTACATCAGCTTCATCTTTAAACAAACCAATTGCTATAAGACCTCTTAAAACGCCACTTTGATATCCCACCGCTGATTGATAAGGATATCTTTTAACGTCTTCTTCAAAATCAATGATTTCATTTTTTGATTGGGTAAAATTAGCACGAAGAACAAAATATTTATTTTTGTCGTTAGGATCTAACGGTTGTGTATAGGAAATATGTCCATCAATTCCCCAACTCTTCATTTTTCCCACATTTGCCCAAGGTAAACTAACTAAACCCATTTCTTCTGGAACACTCTGACGTTGTTGATAAATTCCTGAACGAACATCTTTAAAAATATCAATGACCATATCGAAGCGTTCATCAAAAAAACGTATATCAAATCCTAAATTATATTTTGTTGCTTTTTCCCATCTCAAATTGCTTGAACCAACCTGGGTTTCAGTAATCCCCGCTCCATTATTCCATTGACCAGAACCGCTAGAACCAATTAATGTCAGATAAGGAAAACGGACTGAATCATCCCATGTTAGGCGATCGTTACCTACAATACCGTAAGAAGCTCTGATTTTAAAATAATCAAGAAAAGGTATACCTTTTTGTACAAACTCATATTGTGTTGGAGCCCAACCTAGTGATACTGCAGGAAACCAACCGAATTTCTTTCCCAATTCAAAGGCTTCAGAACCAGTATATCCCATATTAAATTCTGCCATATATGTATCATTATAAGAATACGTAAAACGGCTTGCGTAGCTATTATATCTTTTAGGAATTGCAGTAAGTCCTGTTGAATACTTGGACGACTCATAATCACTCCAATATGCATGAATCAATCCACCAACACGATGTATTTTATTAAAAACGCGTTCATAATTTATGCGTCCTTCAAAATAATATTTACGATCTGTTTGTGTGTTATTCGTATAATAGGGCTCAACATATTCCTGGACTTTTTCCAAGTCAAGAGTACCGTCTCTTTTACGACCATTTGCATAGTAGATTGCTGGAGATTTTCCTCTTTTTTGTTGCATCCAACTACTTGTATCTAGATTAAACAACCCCATAATAGAAAGTCCTGGCGTGATCATACTTAAATCCTGATTTAGTTGCATAGTAATTTTATTGTTGTTGTAATAATATTTCTGGTACCCCATCATATTTAACAGTACATATGGGCTTATATCACTTTTTGAACTACCATACCCTGGAGCTTCACCATTAGAATAAAGTATAGGAACAGTAACAGGAGTTAAATTGGTTTGAGCTTGCCAAATAGCTTTACTATCAAAATTTCCCTGAGCATCTGAATATCCTGGATAATTTTGGTTGATAATAATACTCTCTTCATTTAACGACAAAGTTGTAGTAGAAGTAATATTTACATCTACATTTGCTCGAAAATTAAACTTATTATAATTTACGTTTGTATCATACCTATTAACTCCTTTATCTTGTTTAAAAATTGCTTCTTTATTTAAGAATCCAGTGCTTATGTAGTACCGGGCTACTTCCCCTCCGCCTGATGCACTCAGAAAATATTGTTGATTCCATGTATAATCTTTAAGTATTACGTCTCTCCAATCTACATCAGGATGAAGATCTGGATCCATTTTGTTAGCAAATAATGCCAAGTCAACATCTGTGTAGATAGGGGTTCCTCCCCGGGTTACAGATGCTTCATTTGCAAGTATCGCATAGTCTGCTGCACGAACATATTTTGGCATCCGGGGCGAATAAGAAAGACCGGCATTAGCTTTTACCCTTATGTCCAATTTCCCTGCTTTTCCTTTTTTTGTTGTCACTAATACAACTCCATTTGCACCTCTTACTCCATATACAGCTGTTGAAGAGGCATCCTTAAGAATAGAAAAACTTTCAATATCTTCAGGGTCAAGGGTATTGAGATCTCCTTCTATACCATCTATAAGAATGAGTGCACCCTGACCTGCACCAAAAGTACTGATACCACGAATCCAAAATTCTGAGAAGTCATTACCTGGTTCTCCACTTCGATTAACTGATATTATACCAGGTATACGTCCACCAAGCATATTGGATATGGATGTTGCTGGAGTTTTCAATTCTTTTGTCTCAATCCCTGTAATTGCACCAGTAACGTTGATTTTTTTCTGGATTTTACCAGAAGCTGTAATAATAACTTCATCTACTAGGTTAATGTCTTCTTTCAGAGCGATACGCATGCGTTCATTGCTTTTTTCCATTACAAATTCTTGGCTTTCAAAACCGATGTAAGAGACAACCAATGTTTCTCCCTTTTTAATGTTGAACAATTTGTAACGTCCATCCATATCAGTAGCAGTTCCATTTGTCGGATTCTCTTTTATGAATATAGAAACTCCAATCAAGGCTTCTCCTTTTTCATCCATAACTAAACCTCCAGCCGTTATGTCATTAGATTGTGCATATAGGTAGTCAATGGGCATTATCCATATAACC
>FZPS01000192.1_pt47 | contig 11740 bp, 9 predicted proteins | sample 1817821 | NCBI WGS metagenome assembly FZPS01 (sample SAMEA104158645, study PRJEB21678) | metagenome | place: Germany | collected 2015-04-21 | reverse complement strand
GTCCAGTACTTGTTTGAAATGACCTGACCCCGTAAGGGGACGGAAACTTCCATATTTTTACCTCCCCTTTCTTGCCCGGCCTTTTGGTTTGAAATGACCTGACCCCGTAAGGGGACGGAAACAATATTCAAAATGGAGTTCCAATTGCAATTATTCTACGTTTGAAATGACCTGACCCCGTAAGGGGACGGAAACAGTCACACCAGCCTTTTGGTGGTATTTCTTTCCGAGTTTGAAATGACCTGACCCCGTAAGGGGACGGAAACCAGGACGACAACGGGGAACCGATCATGAATCCTAAAAAGTTTGAAATGACCTGACCCCGTAAGGGGACGGAAACTCATACCCCGTGGCGCAGTATCAGGCCACGGAGTGTAGCGTTTGAAATGACCTGACCCCGTAAGGGGACGGAAACCCTTTGGTAGACAAAAAAGTCTTATAAGCAGTCATGTCGAGTTTGAAATGACCTGACCCCGTAAGGGGACGGAAACGTCTACGGGCCTCCCAGCACGGTATACAAAACCAAGTTCGTTTGAAATGACCTGACCCCGTAAGGGGACGGAAACCTTCGGATTTTTCGAGGAGATCCTCATAATCCTCAAACCCAAGTTTGAAATGACCTGACCCCGTAAGGGGACGGAAACCCTTGATACCCCCGCCACGGTCCTCAACTACTCGATAGTTTGAAATGACCTGACCCCGTAAGGGGACGGAAACTTAATCAAGGCTGTTTTGTCCGTTTTTACCTCACGTTTGAAATGACCTGACCCCGTAAGGGGACGGAAACTTTTCTTGCCCGGCGGCTTTTCCCGCCTGCGGCTTGGCTTCGTTTGAAATGACCTGACCCCGTAAGGGGACGGAAACGTTCCCGGCTGGGCAGAAGTTTCGGACGGATGGCCGGACGGTTTGAAATGACCTCACCCCGTAAGGGGACGGAAACCTGCTGTTAATCCCAATCAGCTTCAGCTGAAAGCTGATGGGTTGTTTGAAATGACCTCACCCCGTAAGGGGACGGAAACTCTGTTTTCTTCTCTACCTGAGCGAGAAAAGGGGAAGCCTTATCGTTTGAAATGACCTCACCCCGTAAGGGGACGGAAACTGATTCGGTTCCCTTCGGTCTCGGTCTTGATCCACGTTTGAAATGACCTCACCCCGTAAGGGGACGGAAACTTCTCTCTTTACCGTCTATCTTTTGCCTCCACATATAACGTCCATGTTTGAAATGACCTCACCCCGTAAGGGGACGGAAACTTTACAATAACATTAGGAACAATTTCAAGTCTTGCTTGAGTTTGAAATGACCTCACCCCGTAAGGGGACGGAAACACCTTGCGGACAATGATGCATTTCCCGCCTATGATGTGTAGTTTGAAATGACCTCACCCCGTAAGGGGACGGAAACTTTTGTTCATGCAACGATGGTTTTTCGAGTTATGAGTTTGGGTTTGAAATGACCTCACCCCGTAAGGGGACGGAAACACTCGTATTTCGTGCCGCATGCACAAGTGACAATGTCATCCTGTTTGAAATGACCTCACCCCGTAAGGGGACGGAAACATGCCTCTGTTGTGGTTTTCTGAGTCAATCGCCCCAGAATTCGTTTGAAATGACCTCACCCCGTAAGGGGACGGAAACCCGTATTTTGACATGTCTTCCCACAGGCGGTTGCTTATGCGTTTGAAATGACCTCACCCCGTAAGGGGACGGAAACGTACTTATAGTGACTGTATTGGTATGCTGATAAGTAGCAGAGTTTGAAATGACCTCACCCCGTAAGGGGACGGAAACTGGCGTTTATACTACGATCCGGCGGTTATCACCCGTTGGACCGTTTGAAATGACCTCACCCCGCAAGGGGACGGAAAATCAGGCGATAGAAGGAAAGCCCAAGTGCGAAGAAAAGCACTAATTGGAGAATCTCGATGTGTGGGCATGGAAGGGAGAGGAGTATATTCATAGCTAATGAAGCGTTCCATGACGGATTCCAGTCCATCATTCGTAGCCAGAGTCTTGTGCAACAAAAAAACCGGGCGGTAAGCCCGGAAATCTATTCTGGCCGGTGCAGTGACAACCGCTAGAACGACAACTCCTTTATCAGCTTGCTGATCGCCTTCTTCTCGATGCGGGAGACGTAAGACCTGGAGATGCCGAGCTTTTTGGCGATGTCGCGCTGAGTCTCTTTGATTCCGGTGAATAATCCGTACCTCATCTCAATTACCTGCCGCTCACGCCGGCTGAGAGCGCCCATCTTTTGAACAATCTTCTCTTCCTGCATCTTGGCATCCACCGTTTCCAGGATATCATTATCTGCGAACAGTACATCCAAGAGTGAAATCTCGTTGCCTTCCTTGTCAAAACCAATAGGGTCATAGAGCGATACCTCGGCCCGGGTCTTTTTGAGGTTCCTCAAATGCATGAGGACTTCATTTTCGATACAGCGGGCGGCATAGGTAGCCAAACGGGTGCCCCGGCTCTCGTCAAAGGTGTTGATTGCCTTGATAAGTCCGATAGTGCCAATAGATATCAGGTCTTCCACGTCTTCGCCGGTGCTTTCGTATTTTTTTATTACGTGGGCCACCAGGCGCAGGTTGCGTTCGATCAGGATATTTTTCGCTTCTTCGTCACCGGATTTCAACTTCTTCAGGCACTCCCGTTCACCAGCCTCGTCCAAAGGCTGTGGAAACGTAAGGTTGTTTAGGTAGGAGAATAGTAGAAGTGACCCCTTTAGGACGGACCCCAGGAAGATAATCCAACCCATGATGGTCAAACTAACACCTCCATACGTGTCGCGCCCTACTATAATATGAAGATGTTGGTCGAAAATTGACTGTTATTTAATCCCATTATGAGCCTTGCCCGGTTACGATTCTGTAATGCGAGGGAGTGGTTCAGTGCCCAAAATGAAACGTTGACTGTTTTCTTGGTTTATTAGGTGAGTGGCACAGGATATACAAGGGTCAAAAGATCTCAAAGTGCGGAAAACCTCCACCGGGCGTTCCATATTCCTTATCCTGATTCCGGTCAGGGACAACTCTGCCGCTCCTGGCTGGTCTCTCTTGTCACGAGGGGAGAAATTCCACTCGGAAGGGGTGATGATTTCGTAATTGGTTATGGTATCTCCCCGGCTTGCCAGGTGGTGCAGCAGGGGACCCCGCAGCACTTCCGCTGCTCCATATGATGAACTGAGCTTAGTACTCTCGCATTTTTGCGGTTTGGGCATGGCAGGGTCAAGTTGGGGCAGCCACTGCGCCAGCAGACTCCCGGTCCAAATGGCTTCCCGGGCCCGGGCCACTATGCGGTCCATGGTGGACGAACGTGGGGGTACCTGCCCGGCCACGACCATCCGGGCCAGGGGACCAACTTCCATGACTTTCCCATTATAGCGGGGGGCTTTTATCCAGGAGTACCCTTCCGGCTTGTCGGGCGCGGGTTGCGTTCCTCGAATTGAATCATCCTCGACAAACCAGGATCGATCCACATCCAAACCAATCAGGTTCAGGTCAAGCGGGTGTCTGGTCCCGTTATAAAAGGCACCGGCCGGGAGCAGATCCGCTCCGGTGGCCGGATCGGTATAAAGCCCGAAAGACAGATAATTGGAAGGTCCGGCCCCCAGGGAAAAGTAGTCCTGGTAGCGGTGGGACAGGAGTTCCACATCGCGGGCCAGGCTTTGGGCCAGAAAGCTGTTTATGAGATCCAGATTGGCCATAGCTTTGAGTATGAGATCACTCCGGGGACTTACCGCGACCCCGCCGGGTACAATGCCGTGCTGGTGAGGTGCCTTGCCGCCGAAGAGGGCAATGCATTGGTGACAGAGGAGGCTGGCGTCAATCGCTTCGTAATAGTGGGACACCAGGCGGTGGGTTTCGGCCAGTGTAAAGCGGTAATCCCCGCCGCCACCCGGCTGGAAGGGCAGGGCCCTGCTTTCCACATAATCCGGCAGAACCAGCAGGTAGAAGTGGCGGATATGGTTCTGCAGCAGCTCAAAACCAAGCAGTACGTTGCGCAGCAATTCCACCGCTGGCGGGAGCTTTATCTGGCAGGCCTTTTCCACAGCCCGGGAGGCCACCAGGCCGTGGGCCAGAGAACAGATCCCGCAGATGCGCTGGGTAAAATAAGGGGCATCCAATACCTTGCGGCCGGAGAGCATCATTTCAAATCCACGAAACAGGGTGCCCTTTACTCGGGCGTTGACAACAACGGGGTTTTCCACCTCCACCTCTACGCTTAACAGACCGCTGATCCTGGTAATGGGGCTGAGCTCAATCCGGGTTGAAGTCATAACCGGCCACCTCTCCTCGTAATCCGGGATTTAACGAGATGGCAGGGGTTCACGGGGTTGGCGGTTTGTTCATCCCGCTCGGGCAGGGGCTCGAAAAAGGGTTCCATCTGGTCGGGGAATCCCGGATTGGTGCACCCGATACAGGGGGTGTTGGCCTCCACCGGCCAGCTTACATAGCTGTTCCACTGGCGGGTGGGGCAATCCGCACCGGTTACCGGTCCTTTGCAGCCCAGGCGGAGCATACATTCCGGGTCACCCAGGGATTGGGCGAATATACCCCGTTCAAAAAAGGACCTCCGGGTGCAGCGGCGGTGCACCGTCTCTCCATAGAAGATTCGGGGGCGGCCATGCTCATCCAGTTCGGGTTCGCCAAACATCAGGATGTAGCCCAGGGTGCCGATAATCCAGTCAGGGTGGGCCGGGCAGCCAGAAGCCTTGATCACCTTGCGGTTGATGGCTTCTTCCAACCCTACACTTCGAGATGGATTGGGGTGGGCGGCGGAGGGACCGCCAAAAGAGGCACAGGTTCCAACCGCCATCACGTGCTGTGCCGACCGTCCCAGGAAGCGCACCATTTCCAGGGCGCTGTAATCCTTTCCCGCCCGGCGGTGGACCACGGTATAACGTTCATTGAGGGCAATGGCTCCTTCCACAACCAGAATGAACCTGTTTTTGCGGCCGGCGGCGGTGTTATGAAGCAGTTCAATCGCGCGGTCGTCCTGAGCCGCCATTAAGAAGTTCCAGTAACGGAGGTCAATCATATCTTCCAGTATCTGCCCCAGGTCAGGACCAATGGCATTCCAGAGTGATACTGAATTACCGGAGCAGCCGGTGGTTTCAAGCCAGATTACCGGCGGTTTCCGGGAGTCTTTATCGGCAAAGAATTCCCGCAGCCGGGGCAGGACTACCGAGGCCAGACGGCCGCCATACTGCGGGTCCTGACACAGTTGTATATAGAGGTCCATACCTTTTCCCTCCTGCAGAACATAATGCCTATCGTAATTAATGTATATTCTGTGAAATAGGTGAAATGACATCACGGGTGCGGAAATCAAATAGCCTTTTGCCCAATAGCGCCCTATTAGCGGGCAATTGAGTGTATACCTGGTTAACGGAGAGAATCTTAACCATAATTTCTGCTAATTGGCTATTAATGCAACATTTGATGCCCTGACATGTTTGTTATTATCGTAACATTCTGTTAAAATGGCACAACAAATGGCCGAAGCTTCATGTCGAAGCGCGGGGGAACCAATAAAGGGGCGAATTTCCGTATATTCGGGCGCGGATTACGGAATAGGGCTACCCAGGCCCGAGCCCGTCAGCTAACCTCGTAGGCGGGAATGGGAATGCCATTAGTAAATCGGTTTGACAGGCAGTAGGGCGGGTTCTACTGTTTCTGCTTGATATTACCTCTAAGCGCTTTCCGTCATCTCATTTCTCACCTTTTCCCCCGGCTTTGTGCTGGCTTGCGGCCGGGAGGAGGGTTTTTTCATGCTTGGACGTAACCGCATACCCGGCGGACCGGCATCGAGGATGCTGCTGGTAATGGTATTAGTAATCAGTTTGCTTATGATAGGCTGTGGGGGAGACCCGAAGGTTTCCTCGCCCGATGGGGGCGAAAAGGAAAGACTGGTCCTGGCTGATATCACCTGGGACAGCGTAAAGGTGCACAATCGCATACTGGGTTTCATTCTCCAACACGGTTACGGCTATCCGGAACCGGAATACAAATTTGGCGAGACTCTGCCCCTTTTGCAGGGCCTAATCCAGGGTGGTATTGACATCACCATGGAAGTGTGGGTAGACAATTATCAAGAGGCCTGGAGTGAGGCTCTAAAGGGCGGAACCGTGAAGGATATGGGTATAGTTTACCCGGATGCTCCTCAGGGATGGTATGTGCCTACCTATATGATAAAGGGTGATCCTGAACGCGGTATTGAGCCCGTCGCACCCGAGCTGAAATCGGTAACCGATCTCCCTCGGTACTGGAAGCTCTTCCAGGATCCCGAAGTTCCCACCAAAGGGCGTTTTCATAACAGTCCTCCCGGTTGGGCGGTGACTGAAATCAACGAATCCAAGATTAAAGCCTATGGACTCGACAAGACTTTCAACATTTTCAGCACCGGTTCGGACGCGGCTTTGTCTGCGTCAATGGTCAGTGCTTACGAAAAGGGTGAACCCTGGGTGGGCTACAACTGGGAACCCAACTGGGTCATGGGACAGTTGGACATGACTATGCTGGAAGAGCCGCCCTATGACCCGGTCGTATGGGAAGAAGACCAGGGCTGTGCCTTCCCGGCCGCCACCGTATTGAAAGCAGTCCATGTGGATCTGGAAACGACTGCCCCCGAAGTTGTGGAGATCGTAGCCAAGTATCAGACTACCCTGCAACAGAACAACGATTTCCTGGCCTATATGAGTGAGAATGATGCCGATGAAGAAGAAGCAGCCATCTACTTCCTCAAGAAATACCCGGATACATGGAAGTCGTGGATACCGGAAGATGTAGCACTCAAAGTCGAAAACGCTTTGAAAGAGGTTTGATATCCATGGATAAAGGTTCAGATTCCTATGAGGTACTGCTGGAAGTAAACGGTTTGTGGAAGATATTTGGTGAAAACCTTACTGACTTTGTCCCCGACAACCCGGATTCGATTTCCAGGATACAAGGGGAGGGGGCTGTTCTGGCCGTCCAAAACGTGTCTTTCTCCGTCAGGCGGGGCGAGGTTTTTGTCATCATGGGACTGTCGGGCAGCGGCAAGTCAACTCTGCTCCGGTGTATCCCGCGGCTGCATCAGCCTACCCGGGGAGAGGTAATCATTGATGGCCGTAATGTGCTGGAGATGGATGAGAAAGAACTTATCGAGTTCCGCCGCCATGAAGTGGCGATGATATTTCAGCACTACGGACTGCTCCCCCATCGCAACGTTTTGGAAAATGTAGCTTTCGGACTCAAGCTGCGCGGGGTTCCCCCACAAGAAAGGATGGAACAGGCCCGCCAGGCTATTGTTCGTGTGGGCTTGGAGGGCTGGGAGAATTACTATCCTTCCCAGCTTTCGGGGGGGATGCGCCAGAGAGTAGGGATTGCCAGGGCACTGGTTCAGGGGAGCGACCTCCTGCTCATGGATGAACCGTTCAGCGGACTGGATCCCCTGATTCGGCGTGAGATGCAGGATATGCTTATCAGTCTGCTCAAAGAAGAAAACAAGACTATTGTATTTGTCACCCATGACCTGCATGAAGCCGCGCGGTTGGGTGATCGCATGGCCGTAATGAGGCAGGGGGAATTTGTTCAAGAGGGAACTCCGGCTGAGGTGATCAGGAACCCGGCCGACGAGTATGTGGCCCGTTTTGTCGCCGATGAACGCCAGCTTATTGCCGGGAAGAAAGTTCGCCAACAGCCGACAACTGCTGCTTCCATGGCGCGGGCTTCTGCGGCGCGGAGGTGAGCCGGGTGTTTCCTGAAGAGCTGCAATACCATGTGGCACCCTATATCGCAAGCTTTGTCAAGTGGTTGACGGTAGAGTGGAGTCCCTTTTTTGACAGCCTGTCAAACCTGCTCCTGGGGATGCTGCTGCAGATTGAATACTTCTTGAAATGGGTTCCCTGGTGGGGTTGGATATTATTTGTGGTCGTGATTTCCTGGTACCTTACCCGGGACCTTTTGAAAACCCTGCTTCCCGGGGTGCTCATATTTACCATTGGGTTATTCGGACTCTGGGAAGTGGGGATGGAGACCCTGGGTATTGTTATTGTAGCCGTGCTGATTTCACTGGTGCTGGGTATCCCGCTGGGTATCGCCATGGCCAACTCCGACCGGTTCAACGCCATCAATACTCCGATCCTTGATGCCATGCAGACCATGCCGGCCATGGTTTACCTGATCCCGGCTCTGATGCTGTTTCAACTGGGCAAGGTGCCGGGGGTAATAGCGACGGTTATCTATTCGCTGCCCCCGGTAATACGGCTGACCAATCTCGGGATCCGCCAGGTTTCCCAGGAGGTGCAGGAAGCGGCCCTGGCTTTTGGCGCCTCTCCCTGGCAGATGATGTGGGAGGTGCGCTTCCCCTTGGCTGTGCCTACCATTATGGCCGGAATCAACCAGACTACCATGATGGCCCTGTCCATGGTGGTAATAGCCAGTATGATCGGAGCCGGCGGACTGGGCGAGGAGGTGCTCAAAGCCACCAATCGGGTTGCGGTCGGCATGGGGTTCGAAGCCGGTTGGGCTATTGTTGTACTGGCCATTGTTATCGACCGTATTACCCAGGCCATAGCCAAAAGGTGGGAGCCGCCGCAGCAGTAGGCTTGAGTACAGTCCTCATCGCCGTTAAAGCGATAATTGAGAAAAAACCTGGCCTTTTTGGAGGCCAGGCTGTTTATTTCTGTGGCTGAATTATTTGGATAATGAGAATGGCAGGCAAATATCGTTTCTGATTAACCGGACCGAGGTTTTTTTATATTTGGAGGTTATATGGCTTGTCTCTGGTGCCCGGCTTATGAAGCCAACCGGACTGCGAACAAAACCGGGGAGTTTCGAATCCCGACCAGTCCGGGATATCATTCAACCGCAGAGTTGAATCGACTCAATGCGATAGATAAAGGTCCCTGCGGGTGCCTTGACGGATACCTCATCATCCACCTTCCGCAGCAGCAAAGACTTCCCCATGGGAGAAAGACAGGATATGCATCCACTGGCTTTATTGCCGGGACAGGGTCCTACTATTTGAAACTTGAGCGATCTCTGCCGGTTAAGGTCAAGCACTGCCACTTCACTGCCCACTATAACGAAGGGTAGAGTTTTGTCGTCTTTATCTGATTTCTTCGCACTATTAATCAAGTTGGCAATCTGCTGGATGTACTGGTCCAACTGCCGCTCGAAGTCGACCCGTTCCCGACAAATATGGGGAAACAGCCGATCAACCAGGACATCTCTCTCATTTTGGATTGTCGCCATTTGTTCAACCAGGTGTTCATAAACAACAGGCGATAAAGTAACTTGCATGCCATTAACCTCCAGCAAAATGCTATAAATTAACAAAAACTCCATAAAACTAGAGGGCGCCTCGCCGGTCAGGCGAAACACCCGTTACTAATAAGATAGCACGAAATACAATGATTGTCAATTGAGTATGAGGTTGCCATTTAATACAAGTGGGCTTAGTTTCTGGAACGGTTCGGCAATCGGTACTTGGCCGTTGTCGGTGATGGGATGGAAACCTTGGCCAAAAAGCAGGATTAAAGTCGTTCCAGGCAGTATTCTTGGATATAAGTATACCTGAATGTGAGCTCTTATTTGCACTAGGCGCTTGGGGCGCGAAAAACCGCAGAAACTGCCGCTTGCTGAAAAAGTTGGAGCCGGCTGAACGTGTGGAGAGCAGGAGCAAAGATACCGGTTAAGTAGACTGAGGGGAAGGGACAGATGATTGTACCCCAGGAGATTAGAAATCGTGAGTTTAAACGGTGTTTCAACGGGTATGACGAGGAAGAGGTAGCTTCATTTCTTCAGGAGCTGGCTGAAGAATTTGAGGAGCTTTACAGCGAAAAAGAGAGACTGAAAGATCACCTGCGCCAGGTACGAAACCAGATCGAGGTTTTTAGGAAATCTGAAAAGGAATTTGATCAGATACTGGGTCTGGCATACCAGAAGTCTGCCGATTTGGAAAAGCAGGCAGAGAGAGAGAACCAGAGCCTGCTGGATGAGGCCTACCGACAGGTTAACCAGACCCTGGACTCCTACCAGGAATTGATCGACAGACTAAATGCCATCTCGAGTGAGGTCAAAATACTCCTGCAGGAGAACCGGTCTTTTTATGAGGAGGCTGCAGGATTGCCGGTTGCTGCTGACGAGGAGGGGGTTGATCTGGCGGGAGAGGCCGGGCGAGCTGCCGCTCAGGGCAAAGAACTATTAAAGAGCCTGGAGGAGTGTGAAGCCTTTATTGGCGAATATACCCCGGCTGAGCCCGGAGGGATAACCGTTCAATCGCTGATGTCGTCATGGGAGGGAGAGACAGCGGAGTTAAGGCCAGGAGATCAAGACCCGATGCCGGCCGCTTTCAAAGAGATCAAGGCGGAAAGATGGGAAGAAGAGTTTTCCAGACCTACTGCCGGCGCGGTTCCGCAACCAGAAGGGGAAAGCATGGCGGGGTCTGATGAAGCTGCCGGTGCGGAGCCGGCAGATGTTGAGCAAGGGGCGGGGGCAAGTGGGGGAGAAGCATCCCATACAACCACCATTGGCGCCGCTACCCGGCAGATAGAAGCGGAAACCGCAGCAAGGTCTGATCTGGACAGCCGTATGGAGTCGGCGGGAAGGGAAGAGAGAGGGTGGGAAATCCCCAGTGTTATAGAGCAAACCCCACCGTCGCTGGAGATCCCCTGGCAGATGCCCAGGGTCGGCAGGCGGAGGAAGAAAACTAGTGGTCAATTCAGCTATTTATTCCTCTTGGTCCTGGTTGTGATTCTGGGATTGATTGGCGGCTACTGCTGGCGACACGGGCTGATTCCTCACCTTCCCTGGAGTGAGGCGGGTGGGGTAGCCCGGAACCCGGCCGCCGAAAACGGGGTTCCTAGTGAAACAGTGGGTGATGACGGAGGCTCGGGGGCGGTTTTGCTGCCGGCTGTTATGGACCAGGATCCGGAGGAGATCCGGGAACTGCTGGCTGCCGGTGTCTCACCGGATGTTACCAATCAGAATGGAGAAACACCTCTGATGGCGGCGGCCTACCTCGGAGATGCAGAGATAACCCGCTTGCTTCTGGAGGCCGGGGCCGATCCCGATAAGAAAGAACGGCAGTGGGGGAATACCGCGCTGATGTACGCCGCTTTCCGGGGCCACCTGGAAGTAGTGGAGATGTTGTTGGATAACCAGGCCAATCCTGATATCAGTAATCGGGAGGGTTGGACAGCCCTTATGTGCGCGGCTTATACCGGACGTCCCAAGACGGCACAGGCGTTAATTAAAGGGGGAGCCGATCCGGATAAAAAGACCAATGATGGGTGGACCGCGTATGAGTTGGCTCTGGCAGCCGAGCGTGAACTCACGATGAAGGCCATGAAGAGCGAAGGAGTGAAGCCCACAACCCGGAACGTATTGGGGCGGGAGCCTGACGTCAACCAGGATATGCTGAAGCTTATTGAAAATTAGTGCCGCATGTGGTAAACAGAATAACAGGTGGGAGACAGCACCGACGGCCGCCTCCCAGGGATGGACCAAGCCCTGGGAAACGGTGTGAGAATAGGAATTTATGCGTATTATGCTCCTGCCTTAGTTTCCACACTCTGAGATTCCCGGTCAGCCGCAACCGGGAGCCGCAACCCCAGAAATCCTCAGTTTTGGGGTTAATTTTTCTAATGGGAATCTATATAAAGCATCACCAAAGTACCCAGGATTGATGTACAATAAATGGCATGAGAGTAAATTACTGATAACCAGTAAACTTGGGCTCATTTCGCCGAAAG
>FZPS01000001.1_pt144 | contig 11740 bp, 8 predicted proteins | sample 1817821 | NCBI WGS metagenome assembly FZPS01 (sample SAMEA104158645, study PRJEB21678) | metagenome | place: Germany | collected 2015-04-21 | reverse complement strand
TCTATGCGCATATTGCACAATTAGTTATTAAAGACTTGCAGTTTCCGCCGTAAAAAAATTTTTGTTCCTCAAATTTCCGCTAATAATACAAATCCCTTTGAAGCAAAATAATGCTCGAGGAGGGATTTAAAAATGGCAAATAACCGCAACGATTGGTCCGATCTTACCAACCAGCAGAGAAGCAAAGCTCGGAACGAACAGACACAGAAGGCGAGAAATAAAACTCAGAGGCAACGGGCCGAGCAGAGAAATCAGGGAGATCAGACCAGACAAACAAACAGAGTCGATCAGTGCACAGAAAGAAGAGAGTACTAGTTCTGCCACAGTTCGACAAAGCTTTTGCAAAAGTGGAGCGACTGCGCCTGCCAAAAGGCGCAGCGCCTTCCGCACCAAATCTCTCCATTTACTATATGGACGGGTTAGACCCGTCCACTCTTTTTTAAGTCTAAAAATCTTGACCTCGCAATATATGGCGAATTTCATAAAATCCCACGTATAGGTACTCGTACAAAATGTTAAATCCCAAAGGTTAAATTGACATCAGCTATTGGCAGAGACTAAATTGTTCACATGTTCTGCATGTAAAGGTGAAATCTTTCGCTCGCAAAGACAAAAAGCCTTCGATTACATGTACGCATGTGGATCCGAATATGCAAATAAGCAAGATCCTCTTCTGCTATCAAAAGCGCAAACAGGTTGTAAAATCACGACATGAGCGATCTTGTAAGGAAACAAATAATTGCTATATATTGGGGGCTGTATTATAATAATAGAATAATCTTTAGGGGTTAATTCAAGTTGTTTTTCATGGAAAACTGCAGAGGAGGCACTATGTTCTGTGAAATATGCGGCAGCCCACTGAGCGAAGGGGCAAAAGTTTGTCATGTATGTGGATCTGAAATTACCGGAGCGGAAGAAGCGACGGTAGAAACCACTGACATCCGCGTACAACAGGAAAATAACAAGGTGCAACAGGGAAATCACCAGCCGCAACAGCGAAATAGCGGACCGCAGCAGCAAAATAGCGAGTCGGAAAAAACGGATGAGGAAGTTGCTGAACAAGATATGGCGGCGGAGGCATCCGATGATGTGCACATTAAATGGGATTTGAGCGGTTTCCCGAAACCGAGGAAGACAGAAGAAGTGAATTTCCGTTGGAACCTAAATGGTGATGATATAGGACTAACGCAAGTCTCCGATGAGTCAGCGCCGGATCTGACAGGTGAGTTGGATCGGTATTTTACCTTCGATAAAAGCATAGAGGATTTCCAGGAACTTCTGGATCGAAAATACGAAAAAATAAAAGATTACTCCAAACCTACGGAGAAACATCCCCGTATAGAGCGGATGAATTTAACGGACCGGCTTAATCTGGAAGAGATTCAATCGAAGGAAGTAGTTTCTTCGTCATTTAATCCGACGGAAGGAGTTCCTTCGTCATTTGATTCGGAGGAAGAAGAAACGCCTGAATTCCGGCTTCCGGGGCAAGAGCGGGCAGAAACAGAAACCGTGCTTAAATCCATGAATGTACATAAAGATCAGGGAAATCAGGATCAAGAGAATCAGGTGGAAATTATTGCGGAAAACGATGAGATTTTCATTGACGAAGAGGAAGAAGAACCCGAAGTAATATGGGTGGGCAAAACAGCGCACGAAGCAGCTCACGGGGTGGCTCGCAAAACAGCGCACGAGGCAGCTCGCGAAGAAGCGCGCAATCAGGGCTTGGAAGCGCTTGGCCAAAAAGAGGATATGCCGAGCTTGGACGTAGAAGCGCCGGATATGGACGCAGACATGCCGGATATGGAAGCAGAAGTGCCGGAACCGGGCGAGAAAACGTCCGATCTTATTGCAGAGAAAGAAGATTTATCCGGCGGAGAAGAGGATATATCGGGGTCGAAAGACCACATTTCGGATAAAAAAGAGGAGACGCTGCGGCCGGAAAATGCAGAAGTGCCAACGGCAGACAGCGCAGAGGAGACGCCGGAAAAAACCGAGGATACGGCGGAGGAAGATCAGGAACTTGCCCCCCTTTGGTTTGAAAGTAAAGAAGAAGAGGTAGAAGTAAGAAGAAGAGGTTACATAGGCAGAGTCATTCTTGTAGTGATTATCGCCGCGTTGCTGGCGGAAGCAATCATATTGAGCATCCAATATTTTATGCCTGAGAGCAACGCAGCGAAAAAAGCCGGAGAAATCAATACGGCAGTAATCGAGACCCTGACGGAGTGGAAAGATAAGACCGTGAACTTCTTCAAGGGTTCCGGCGAGGAAGAAGCAGAAGTTCCAATTCTTCCCGAAGAAGAGGAAGACGATCAGCCCGGTTTGCACGAGGAGGAAGAGGATACAGACAAGGAGCCGGATACCACACCGGCGGCAGATAAAAATGCACTCATCTCCGCTGTGTCAGGTCTGAATAAAAATATAGGCAAGGTAGAGGCAAACGATAACCTTGCTTGGGAGTCGGGCAAGGATTACGCCATTGTCGATATTAAGAATTCGAAACCCATTGAAAACAATCACTGGTATACGGACGCAAACGGGAAGCATTTTTATTACGACCGGGAAATCGTTGCCACACTCATAGATTTCGATTCCAAATGGGTTGATTATGTCAACGGCGGCAGTGATGACGTAATCGACCTTACCAAAAAAGGAAGCAAGGCATATAATAACGTAGCCACTTTCTCCAAGGTGGGAAAGGTGGAACAGACTTTCCTGTTGTTGCAAATAGGAGAGATACGTGAAGGGAAACAAGGTTTTTACGCCTGGACCTATGAGGAGATCAAAGAGGTCCAGGGAGGCAACACTTCAATTAAGAAATACAACTGGATCTACCAACTGGAACCGGTTGACGGAAAAATGAAGATTACCAACTACTATAGATATTAATTCCACATTAATTCTATAAATTTAGCCTAAGAATTTATTTGTTCTGTAGATTTACTAATTTTTTCGGGTAGAATAATAATACTAGCCCGGTCGGGTACACGTGAAGCCGATATTAGAAAAATGAAAACCACCGAAACCCGGCGAGATTATAATACTAATAAAAAGCAGCTTTGGAGGTAAGTATGTCGACAAAATCAATGTTCAAGAGGGAAGAGATCGGTCAGGGCAACATCGCATTTTCTCCCTCCCGCACAACCATTGAACCGGCCTTTTATGGCAACAACGTCAGAAAAATTCTGGATTTAAAAGAAGCGTATCATATGGCCAGGAAATCTCCGGGAACCATTACACTGGACATGCCTGTGTACAAACCGGAAGAGATCGGCCTGCCCGAAGATGCGAAAATTTTACTGTTTAACGACGGCGAAACTGTAGGAAGATTTGCCGGTGCACGGGTTATACTGGGGGAAAAAGGTGTGGTAGAGGCTGACTATGCAGCCATCCTCAGAGAAGCCGTCTATAAGACCAGGTACAAGAAAATGCTCCATACCCAGGCATATATCGGTCTTGATAATGACTTTATCATAAAGGCGAACCTGCTGGTTCCTGAAACCTACGAAAACACCCTGTACAATTGGCTCTTAAATTTCCAGTACATCAACGATTATTACAACAAAATGTATGCAGAATCAAAGCCCATAGGCAATGAGCCGGACATCTACATCCTTTCGGATCCCGACTGGACGGATGAAAGATATCCCAACGGGCTTGCCTATTTTGACCCTGAACACAACTGTGCGGCGCTTCTTGGCCTTCGCTATTTCGGTGAGCATAAGAAGGGTACCCTTACCCTTGCCTGGGGCGTGGCCAACCGCAACGGCTATGCCTCCTGTCACGGCGGCCTGAAGCGCATGGTCCGCAAGGATGGAAAGAAGCACGTCATGGGGGTTTTTGGCCTTTCAGGTTCGGGTAAATCCACATTGACCCACGCAAAGCATGAGGGCAAATACGATGTGACGGTTCTTCACGACGATGCATATATCATCTCTACAGAAAACGGATCTTCCGTGGCGCTGGAACCTTCATATTTTGACAAAACTCAGGATTACCCCCTCACTTCCGGCGATAACAAGTACCTGATCACCATGCAGAACTGCGGAGCAACCATTGACTCGGAAGGCAAATTGGTTCCCGTAACGGAGGACATTCGCAACGGAAACGGCCGCGCGATAAAATCAAAGCTTTGGGCTGCCAATCGGGTGGACAAATTGGAGGAACCCATCAACACCATCGTATGGCTCATGAAGGACCATTCCCTTCCTCCTGTGGTGAAGATCGAGGATCCCGTGCTGGCATCGGTTATGGGAGCCTGCCTGGCAACCAAGCGCACCACGGCGGAGAAGCTTTTAAAGGGCGTTGACAAAGATGCCCTGGTCTTTGAACCCTACGCAAACCCCTTCAGAACTTATGCGCTGAAGGACGACTATTATAAGTTCAAAGCGCTTTTTGAAGAGCGGGGAGTGGCATGCTATATCATCAACACCGGCCATTTCCTCGACCGCAAAATACCAAAAGAGGTGACCATCGACATCATTGAGCAGATCGTGGATGAGACGGCTCAGTTCAAGGATTTTGGCAACTATAAGGGTCTTAAGACCATGGATGTAGAAGGCTTTGTACCTGATTTCAATGACAAAGACTACATAGACCTTCTTCAGAATAGTATAGAAAACAGGATTAACTTCCTGAATTCGTTGAAAGAATTAAAAGGAGGACGGGACCAGCTTCCCGACGAAGCTTTAGCTGCGCTCAAAGGGCTGCTGAAATAAGCAGCAATACAAGAGAGAGGTGATTTTTTGAACAAGAGACGAATCGGGCTTACCGCGATCCTCATTATTTTAGTAGTTTTAGTGGGACTTTTTTGGACGCTGATCGGTTTTATTACCGACTATTTCTGGTTTAGAGAGCTGGGATATACCAGCGTGTTCTTCAAACAGCTTTTCACACAGTTAAAGCTGGGAATTCCCACTTTCATCATCCTTACGATACTGTTCTACCTCTATTTGATGGGACTGAAGAGAGGATATTACAAGCGGGTTGAGATCGCTCCCAACCCTGGAGTAAAGGAAAAGACCCTGAATTCCATCGCTTTGGGAATCAGCGCCATATTCGGCATTCTCATAACGCTGACGACGGTGACCAAGCTCTGGTTTGAGATTCTAAAGTTTGCCAACAGCACGGAATTCGGAATAGCCGATCCGATTTTCGATATGGACATTTCCTTTTACATTTTCCGGCTGGAGCTGATCACCCATGCCAGCCAGATTCTCATCGGGGTCATTATAGCATTTGTGATCCTTACGCTCATATTCTATTCTCTTCTGCTTTCCTTGAGGAGACCGAGGATTTTTGAACGCCAAGAGGGCGGCGAATTCGAATATGGTCCCAACGGCGAGCAGCGCTACACCGGAAACTTCTCACAAGGATTCGGTGCTTTCGGCCAGAACATAAACGACATGTTCGGCGGCATGTTCAAAGGTTTTAACCCTCCGGGACGAGGGTCAACACAGCTTGACAAGGATAATCTGAAACAGCTGTTGGCCATCGCCTCCAAGCAGATTAAAGTGCTGAGCGTGATTTTCTTCCTTATGGTGGGTGTGAATTTCTGGCTCAAACAATACCAGTTGTTGTATTCAAGCACCGGCGTGGTGTACGGAGCCGGCTTTACGGATATCAACGTTACTCTCTGGGTATACAGAGCGCTGATTGCGCTGTCGGTGGTGGCAGCCGTTACTTTTGTCGTGGGATTCCAAAAGAGAAAACCCAAGATGATGCTGGCGGTGCCCCTGATTATGATCATCCTCTCCATTGCCGGAAGCGGCGCAGCAATGACGGTTCAGAACTTCATAGTGTCGCCGGATGAAATCAACAAGGAATATCCGTACCTGCAGAACAACATCACCTATACCCAGTATGCCTATGACTTGCAGGATATCGTGACCAAGGAATTCGCCGCATCGAATACGCTCACAAAAGAAGATATCATCAACAACATGGGCACCATTTCCAATATCCGCATTAACGACTTTGAGCCTGCGGAGAAGTTCTACAATCAGGCGCAGAACCTGAGAACCTATTATAGGTTCAACGATGTGGATGTGGACCGTTACATGATCAACGGGGAGTACACCCAGACCTTCCTCTCCGCTCGTGAAATTGATGAGACGAATCCGCTGATCATGGATCAGCCCTGGCTTTCGAAACACTTGAAATATACTCACGGATATGGCATCGTGCTTTCCAGGGTGGATAAAGTTACGGAAAGCGGGCAGCCGGATATGCTCATCAAGAACATTCCGCCCGAGTCCGCTGTTGAAGAAATCACCATCGAGCGTCCGGAGATCTATTTCGGCGAACTGACATACAAGTACGTTATCACCAATACGGATGAGCAGGAATTTGACTATCCCAGCGGAGATACCAACGTGTACACCACCTATGAGGGTGAAGCGGGAATTCCCTTGAATATGTTCAACCGCATCCTCTTCTCCATCAGGGAGCGGAGCTTGAAGATACTGGTTTCCAGCAACATTGACAGCAATTCCAAGATTCACATCTACAGGAACATCCGGGAGAGAGCGGAAAAGATCGCTCCTTTCCTGAGCTACGATGCGGATCCTTACATCGTTGTCGCCGACGGGAAGCTCTACTGGATGATAGATGCCTATACTTATAGCAGCTACTACCCCTATTCCGAACCTTTCAGCCCGGACACCAGGGTCAACTACATTCGGAACTCCATCAAAGTAGTTATCGATGCATATAACGGACATACGAATTTCTACCTGGTAGATGATGAAGATCCCATTGCGAATACTTTGAAGAAGATTTATCCGAAGCTGTTCAAAGATTTTGACGAGATGCCGGAATCCCTGCAAAAGCATATCCGTTATCCCAACATGCTCTTCTCTATTCAGGCGAGCATCTATACCAAATACCACATGAACGATGTAAAGGTGTTTTACCTGGATGAAGACAGATGGGAAATTTCCCAGGAAATCTACGGAACAGAGCCGCAGCAGATGCATCCCAACTATTACATCATGAAGCTGCCGGGAGAGGAAAAGGAAGAATTTATCAACTCCATTCCTTATACTCCATACGGAAAGAAAAACATGATGGCGCTTCTGGTAGCCAGAAACGACGGGGATCATTACGGAGAGCTGATGCTTTACAGGCTTCCGAAGTCCAAGATCGTTTACGGACCTATGCAGATCGAAAGCTTTATCGACCAGCAAACGGAGATCTCCAAGGAGTTCTCCCTGTGGAACTCGGCGGGTTCAAGCTATAACAGGGGCAATATGTTCGTAATTCCCATCGAAGATTCCCTGGTCTATGTGGAGCCCATCTACCTGGAAGCTACCAACAGCAGTTTGCCTGAGGTAAAGAGGGTCATTATCTACTACAACGACAGGATCGCTTATGAGCCGTCGCTGGGCCAGGCCTTGGATGCCATGTTCGGTGCCGGTTCAGGATCGCCTCTGAACGGAGAGGCGCCGCAACCGGGTGAGGATCCGTCGGATACGCCGGGCGGAGAAATTCTGGATACTGACGCGCTAATCCGCAGAGCCGTAGAAGCTTATAACAATGCGATTTCAGCCCAGCAGAGAGGCGATTGGGCTTCCTACGGCAGATATCTGAGAGAGCTTGAGGACTACTTGAACAGGCTTAATCCGGAGTCTGCGGCCGGTGCGGTGATGGAGGATGAGGAAGAAGAAACGGGCGTTGTTCCGGTTCTCTGATGGTGAATAGTCCCCGACCGGTGAGCGAAGATTTATACGAAACAATAATTAGGAGACGGCAACCGCCGTCTCCTTTATAGTTACGAAACTTGTAAAAAGTGTCTGTAAAAAGTGTCAGACACCAAATACAAGTTACGATATCAAGGCTCGACAAGATCTCGAAATCGGTGATATAATGTCATGATGGAATTTATTCAAACCTTGTAAGGTGAAAGGGGCAATGGTCAGTGGATTTAAAAAAAATGCTATTTACCATACCTGCAGAAGCCCATACGAGAGAAGAGGTTACTGCGCTGTTAAAGAATCACCCGGAAGTTATGTTCGTTTCCTTAATGGGTGTGGACATCGGGGGCCATGATACGGACGAAAAAATTCCCGTAGGACTTTTTATAAAGGAAATGGATCAGTTCTTCTCAGACGGGGTCCAAACTGACGGTTCCAGCGTTGTGTTGCCTAAAATTGCTTCTTTAAACAACGCGAAGGTTGATATAATCCCCGATATGGATGTCAATTGGTACGTGGACTATAATTTCCATAACATAGATGAACAAACTGGTTTGCCCGTAGGAACGCTGCGGATCCCCTCTATGCTGTTCCATAACGACACGGCGGAGGTGGGGTCCAGGTCCATGCTTAAGCGGACCATAGAGTTGTTTGAAAAAGAACTTTTCAGGCTGCTCAGAGAGCATCCCTATGTTTTTGAATATCTGGATATTAATTCAGTGGACGAAATCAATGAATTTGAGCTGACCGGCGCCACAGAACTGGAGTTCTGGGTAAAGACTCCGGAGGACAAAGCGGACAGGGAGCAGCTTTCTACCTCTCAGGAACTGAAGGAGCAGTACTGGCAGAGAACGAGAGGACCGGTGAGAACCGCCCTTGAGCGGGCGATCCACTTTTTGGATCAATACGGGTTTGGCATCGAGATGGGACACAAGGAAGTGGGCGGAATCAAGGCCAAGCTAGGACATTCCGGCCGTTATGACCACATTATGGAACAGCTTGAGATCGACTGGAAATACAGCACCCTGTTGCAATCAGCCGACAACGAGCTGCATATCCGCTATGTAGTAAAGGATATCTTCCGCGCCCACGGTTTGGATGTAACCTTTATGGCTAAGCCGATAGAAGGTGTTGCCGGAAACGGCGCTCACACCCACATGGGAGTGAATGCCATACTTAAGGACGGCAGAAAGATAAATCTTTTTGCTCCGAAAAACATGAAGGAGAGCTATCTGACGCCTATCGGCTACGGAGCTTTGATGGGGATTCTCAAAAATTATGAAATTATGGCCCCCTTCATCGCTTCCACAAACGATGCGATCAATCGGCTGAAGGAAGGTTTCGAGGCCCCGGTCTGCATCGTGACCTCTCTTGGGCACACAAAAGAAACTCCATCCAGGAACAGGACTGTGCTAATCGGACTTATAAGGGATGAGAAGAACCCATTGAGCACCAGATTTGAGCTCCGTTCTCCCAATCCAAAGACCAACAAATATTTAGTTCTGGCCACGTCCTATCTGGCCATGTTGGACGGCATTGAGGCTTGCCTTAAACACCAAAAGACTCCTGACGAGCTGGAACGCATTATATCGAAAAAGTACGGCGAGGAAGTCTTTTATTTAGAAAAAGACAGGGCCTATCGCAGCGAAGAGAATGTATATAAAGCGTATACCAAGGAAGAACGGGATCGATATTTCGGAAGACCGCCGGAAACGGTATGGGAAAGCATACAAAGCTTCGACAATTATCCGGAGAAGCTGTCAGTTCTCCAGAGGGAAGGCATCTTTGATGACCTGACCCTGGAATCCTATAAAGAAGCGATCATCGCCCAATGGGCCATGGAACTTCATCATCGCATAGTTCCCAACGTAATGGACCGGGTGAGGGAGTGCCGCAAATGCCACCAGGACGAAGATTGCACCGATTTGGATCTGCTCAATTGGGACAGAATACAGGAATTGCGCATATATCTCGGGCAGGAAAGGATAAGCAAAAAATCCCTCCTAACCCGTATAAAAAATGCCTTGGACGAAGGCGACTATCAACTTGCGTCGGATCTCCAAAAGGAAATGCAGGTCAAGATAGAAAAATTGACCGAAACCTACGTACAATATAAAAAGAATTTGTTTTAAGCATCCCTGCATGTAGAGTGGGAGAAAAAAGAGAGGAAAAGAGGAATTACAAATGTTAGATATCAAAAAGCTCCGCGAAGATTTTGAAGCAGTCAAACAGAAGATAGAATCCAGAGGACAGGAAGATTATGGCCTCGACAGGGTAATGGATCTGGATGAAAAGAGAAGAAAGCTGCTGGCGGGGGTGGAAGCTAAAAAGAATCGCCAGAACCAGGATTCTAAACAGATTCCAAAGCTGAAGAAAGAAGGCAAGGATGTCTCAGAGCTGCTGGCGCAGATGAAAGAACTCTCAGAGGAAATCAAGCAGATGGATGCCCAGGTGGGGCTCATCGAGGAGGAATTGGAAAAAGCTCTGCTGAACATCCCAAATACCCCCAGCGACCAGGTGCCTCTGGGGGCCAGCGATGAGGATAATGAAGAGGTTCGCAGATGGGGCGAGCCCAGATCCGTAGATTTTGAACTAAAAGCCCACTGGGATGTGGGGACGGATCTGGACATCCTGGATTTTGAGAGAGCTTCGAAGATTGCAGGCACAAGGTTTACGGTGTACAAGGGTCTTGGAGCCAGGCTGGAACGGGCAGTGATCAATTTCATGCTGGATCTGCATACGAAGGAGCACGGCTTTACTGAGGTTTTGCCTCCGTTTATGGTCAACCGGGGTTCCATGACGGGTACCGGACAACTTCCCAAGTTTGAGGAGGACATGTTTCACGTTCCGGCAAAAGACTTTTTCCTTATTCCGACGGCGGAGGTTCCTGTGACGAATCTTTTGATGAACGAGATTCTTGACGGGGACAAGCTCCCCATCTACTATACGGCTTATACCCCATGCTTTCGGAAAGAGGCGGGATCTGCGGGCAGGGATACGCGAGGTCTGATTCGCCAGCACCAGTTTAACAAGGTGGAACTGGTGAAGTTCTGCAAACCGGAGGATTCCTACGAGGAACTGGAGTCCCTCACCGCCGCAGCGGAAGAGGTGCTTAAGCGATTGGAGCTTCCCTATCGTGTAGTGAAGCTTTGCACCGGCGATCTGGGCTTCAGCTCTGCCATGACCTACGACATTGAAGTCTGGATGCCCAGCTACGGCAAATACGTGGAGATCTCTTCCTGCAGTAATTTTGAAAGCTTCCAGGCCAGAAGGGCCAACATTCGCTTCCGTCGTGAGGCGGGAAGCAAAGTGGAATTCGTGCACACATTAAACGGATCCGGATTGGCCGTGGGAAGAACGACGGCGGCAATTCTGGAGAATTACCAGCAAGAGGACGGCTCCGTTGTGGTGCCGGAAGCGCTGCGGCCGTATATGGGCGTTGATGTTATTAAAAAATAGAAGCATCTTTAAAAAGGCTGAATGGCATCAAGTCAAGCTAGTCACACCCGGCTACGGTTTACCGAAGGAGACTGAAATGGCGTTAAAAATAAATGTTGGTGACATTTTAGAGTTAAAAAAACAACATCCCTGCGGGGGGAAAACCTTCGAAGTCATGCGGGCGGGGATGGATTTCCGCTTGAAGTGCCTCACTTGCGGAACGCAGGTTTGGCTTACGAGGCCAAAGCTCGAGAAGAGAGTGAAAAAAATTACACCTGCAGCAACGGGTGAAGGGGAGCAAGTATAAAATTGCTTCCTTTTTATAACAGCCGTGAATTGATGTAAAAGTGGTTGACAAACAAAAAATCTTTTCATATACTGTTCCCAATACACAAAAAATGCCATGACGGAGTTTTGATTGACACAAGGATGTGTTACAGAGAGCCGGCGGTTGCTGGAAAGCCGGCACCATCGTGTCTATCATTCTCGCTCCCGAGCAGAACCCCCGAACGCTTGTTGCAGCATAGCCAAGCGGAATTTTAACAAGGACTGTAATTGCGCAGGAAAAATTTTGGCTGGCGTAGACACATCGACTGAGCATGACAGGAGCG
>FZPS01000062.1_pt1997 | contig 11752 bp, 10 predicted proteins | sample 1817821 | NCBI WGS metagenome assembly FZPS01 (sample SAMEA104158645, study PRJEB21678) | metagenome | place: Germany | collected 2015-04-21 | reverse complement strand
AGCTGTAACAGATAATACCCTTCCTCCATCGGTTAATAACCTACCCTTTTCATATCTGGTTCCATTGTGGAATAGGATTATATCCTTATCCAGGCTATCATCTATATGAATCTCAAAACCCTTATTGAATTCTCCAGGATAGCCTTCTGAAGTTAACACTACAGTTATACAGCTTTGCTGGCTCCACTTTATATCCGAAGACTTTAGTGATGAATCTATGGTTTTTTCAAAAAGCTCAACTATATCCGATTCAAGTCTAGGAATCAGAACCTCAGTTTCCGGATCTCCAAATCTTACATTAAACTCTAAAACTTTAGGTTTACCCTCTACTATCATAAGACCCACGTATAGTATGCCTTTAAAGCTTAAATTTTCTCTATGTAGGCCATACTCTATTCTATCGAGTACTTCCTCCCTTATTCTCTTGTCTAATTCATTGGTAAGCAAAGGACTTGGAGAGAAGGCGCCTACCCCTCCTGTATTCGGCCCTAAATCCCCTTCATAGATTTTCTTATAATCCTTTGCACTTTCCATAGGTATTATTGTATTTTGTGTAACAAAGCATAGCAAGGACATTTCAGTGCCTTCTAAAAACTCTTCTATGACTACCTTGCTTCCCTGCTCTCCGAATTTCTTGCTTACTAATACTTCTTCAAGTATTCTTAATGCATCTTCCTTTGTGTCGACTATTTCTACGCCTTTTCCTGCACATAGCCCATCCGCCTTAATTACCAAGGGATATGAAAAACTATTTAATGCGTTACAAGCTTCCTGAAAACTATAACAGGTTTCATATTTTGCCGTTGGTATATCATATTTTTTCATAAACTCCTTGGCATAACTCTTACTGCCTTCTAACCTTGCACATTTTTTATCAGGCCCGAATATTTTAAGCCCTTTTTCCTGAAACTTGTCAACGATTCCCAATACCAGTGGTTCCTCAGGACCTACTACTGTTAAATCAATCTTGGTTTTTAGTGCAAATTCTAGTAATCCTTCTATATCATTTGCTTTTATACCAACATTCTCTGCGACATGCCTTGTGCCTCCATTGCCAGGTGCACAGTAAACTTTCTTTACTTTTTGTGACTGGGCAATTTTCCAGCATAATGTGTGTTCTCTTCCTCCACTGCCTACAACTAGTACTTTCACTCTTAATACCCCCTAGTGTTTAAAATGTCTTATACCGGTAAACACCATGGCAATATTATGTTTATTTGCTTCTTCAATTGTTTCTTGGTCTCTAATGGAGCCACCAGGTTGTATTATAGCAGTTACTCCTGATTGTCCCAGCAACTCAACGGAATCCTTAAATGGGAAAAATCCATCAGAAGCCAAAACACTTCCTTTTATCTTTTCCTTTGCTCTTTCCACAGCATTTTGTACTGCCCAGAATCGGTTTACCTCGCCTCCACCTATGCCAATGGTAGCCTTATCTTTAGCGATAACAACTCCATTGGATTTTAAATGTTTAACAGCCTTCCAGGCAAAGATTAGGTCTTTCATTTCCTTTTCAGTTGGCTTTCTTTCAGTCACTACTTTCACATCATCTAAAAGGTTAACTATATCCTTATCCTGAATCAAAATACCACCTGATATATTCTTAACTTCTATATCCTTATCTTCTTTCTTAAGAGTCCCCAGTTCTATAAGCCTTAAGTTTTTCTTTTTAGTTAATACAGCTAAAGCCTCTTCGGTGAAAGAAGGTGATATGATTACTTCTAAAAATATCTTGGCCATTTCCTTGGCAACATCTTCATCAACTTCTCTGTTTGTAGCAATTATTCCACCATATATAGATTCCTTATCACACTCATAGGCTTTTAAATAGGCTTCTAATAAGTTATTTCCACTGCCTATACCACATGGATTTGCATGCTTAACTGCCACAACAGTAGGCTCATCAAACTCTTTTACCATATCTATAGCAGCATTTCCATCGTTTATATTGTTAAAGGACAATTCCTTTCCATGAAGTTTTTTACCTAACGCAATACTTCCCTCTGGTGGATTTGGGCTAACATAAAATGCTGCTTTTTGGTGAGGGTTTTCACCGTATCTTAAGTTATCCATTAACTTATATCCTAATGTTATAAAATCAGGAAATTCAACTTCTTCTAGCTCATTAAAATATTTAGATATGAGAGAATCATAATAAGCAGTGTAGTTAAAGACTTTTCTTGCCAGGTATAGACGAGTTCCCAGACTGGTATCATTATTCTCTTTAAGCTCTGATAATACTTTAGAATAGTCTTCGGGGTCTATTATAACTGTTACATGCTTATAGTTTTTGGCTGCAGCTCTTATCATGGAGGGTCCGCCTATATCTATATTTTCTATTATTTCCTCATGGTTCTTCCCTTTTAGCATTGTTTCTTCAAAAGGATATAGGTTGTTTACCACCATATCTATAGAGGATATATTCATATCTACTAATGTTTTTACATGATCCTTGTCATCTCTTTTATAGAGTATTCCTCCGTGGATGTATGGATTTAAAGTCTTAACTCTCCCGTTTAATATTTCGGGAAACTCGGTAATCTCTTCAACTTCTAAAACATCTATTCCAGCATTTTTTAGCTCTTTATAAGTACCCCCTGTAGATATTATCTGCCAACCTAAATCGGTCAGCTCCTTTGCAAAATCCACTATTCCTCTCTTATGGAAAACACTAATCAATGCTCTTTTCAATATCCTCACTCCTCATCTATTATACTTACTAATCTTCCTTTTATAGACAGTTTGTTTTCACAAAACAATTTTACTGCCTGTACCAAAATGCTATGTTCTACTTCAAGAACCTTTTCTTTCAGTGTCTCCACACTATCATTATCATCTACCTTCACCACTTCCTGAAGTATAATCGGCCCTGTATCGGTGCCTTCATCTACCAAGTGGGCAGTAGCACCAGTATATTTTACTCCGTAGTCAAGCACAGCTTTATGGACCCTATCCCCATAATATCCTCTGCCGCAAAAGCTTGGTATTAAAGATGGATGTATGTTTATGATTCTATTTTTATACTCTTCTATGAACTCCTTTGATAATATCCTTAAATAGCCTGCCAACACTACTAGATCTACATTTCTTTTCTTTAGCTCATATAATATTTTTTGATCATAAGCAGCGGCATCACAGCCTGCAGGATCTATGTACAAAGATTCAATATTGGCTTTCTTTGCTCTTATAAGGCCAAAGGCATCTTTCCTGTTTGATATAACCACCTGTATCTTTCCCTTAATAATTCCTCTATCTATGCCATCAATAATAGCCTGCAAATTAGTCCCATTTCCAGAAATAAGCACCCCTATGTTTACCATAGTACTACTCCTTCACTACCCCTTCTTATATCCCCAAGCACATAGTACTTTTCATTCTTATGTTTCAGGTGCTCTTCTATTGCTGTCAGCTCTTTCTTATCTACAACTAGTACCATTCCGACTCCCATGTTGAAGGTTCCATACATTTCAGTGGTTTCAATTTGTCCCCATTTTTGTATCATATTAAATATTTTCGGAGTTTGGATTACGGTTACATCCATATAGGCAGTTAAACCTTGTGGAAGCATTCTAGGTACGTTTTCTATAAAGCCGCCCCCTGTAATATGGCTAATTCCTTTTATATTGAACTTGCCTGCTAACTCAATAATAACATCTGCATATATTCTAGTAGGCTTGAGCAGTTCTTCTCCTAAAGTTGTTTCTAGTTCAGGTACATAGGAATCTACATCCATTTTCTCCTTATCAAATACAATTTTCCTCACTAGAGAATATCCGTTGCTGTGAATTCCACTTGAGGGAAGCCCTATGATAACATCTCCCTCCTTTATGTTGGCACCTGTTATTAGATTTTTTTTATCAACAATGCCTACACAAAAACCGGCTATATCGTACTCTTCATCGTTATAAAAGCCAGGCATTTCGGCTGTCTCTCCCCCAATTAATGCACATCCTGCCTTTACACATCCGTTGGAGACCCCTTCAACGATTTTTGCCATTTTTTCTGGCTTCAGTCTGCCTGTAGCAATATAATCCAGGAAAAACAGAGGTTTGGCGCCCTGGCATAAAATATCGTTGACGCACATGGCAACACAGTCTTGCCCAATGGTATCGTGTTTGTCCATCATAAAAGCAATTTTTAGCTTTGTGCCCACTCCATCGGTTCCCGATACCAAAATTGGTTCTTCATAAGCCTTGGTATCCAGCTGAAAAAGTCCAGCAAACCCCCCAATGTCCGATATAACTCCCGGAGTATAGGTTTTGCTAATAAACTTTTTTATTAGCTGAACTTGTTTATACCCAGACTCCTTATTAACTCCCGCGTCTTTATATGTTAGAGACATATTAACACCTCTTTATTCTTATTTTAGCCTCTTTGCTATTTAAACGGCTATTGCTCTGTCACCATAATATGCTTGTTTAATATGCTATAATTACACCGGATACCCTCCTGTAAAGCAGCCTGTACAAAATCCGTCATCTCCTCCAATTGCCTTCATAAGCCCCTCCAAAGAAATATAGTATAAAGAATCAGCTCCTAGCTTCCTTCTAACATCCTCTACAGTCATGCCCTTTGCCATTAGAAATTCTTCATTTGGAGTGTCCACGCCTAAATAGCAGGAATGGGTTACAGGAGGCGAGCTTATTCTGACATGAACCTCCTTGGCACCAGCTTTTTTCAATAATTCTATAATCCTCTTAACTGTCGTTCCTCTTACTATAGAATCATCTACCAATATAACCCTTTTTCCATTTACATTATCCTTTAAGACATTTAGCTTTATTCTTACTCCCTGTTCCCTTAATTTTTGAGTTGGCTCAATAAAGGTTCTGCCTACATACCTGTTTTTAATTAAACCATCCCTATAGGGAATTTGGGATTCTTCGGCATAGCCAACGGCTGATACTATTCCAGAATCTGGTGCACCAATAACAATATCTCCATCAACGGGGCTTTCTCTGGCTAGCTGTCTTCCTATTTCAATACGAGCTGTATATATACTTCTATTGTCCACATAACTATCTGGCCTTGCAAAGTATATGAATTCAAACAGACAGTGGCTGATCTTTCCTTTCTTTTCTTGAACAGTCCTTACCCCTTTTTCATCTATGACTATCATTTCACCAGCCTTAATATTTCTTATAAACTCTGCTCCTATAGTATCGAAGGCACAGGTTTCAGAGGCTACAATATATCCCTCCTTTACCCTGCCTAATACCATAGGTCTTAAGGCATGGGGATCCCTTGCAACAATCAGGCTGTTGGCATTCATCATCACTATACTATAGGACCCTTTTATATCATCTATGGCTCTTATAATAGCCTCTTCCAGTCTATCCTTATGATACCTTGCTATTAGGTTGGCAATGACTTCTGCATCTAAAGTACTTTGGAATATTACGCCCTTATCCTCTAAATCATCCCTTAGTGCTTTTGCATTTGTAATACTTCCATCAAGACAAAGAGCTAGAGCTCCTTTTCTATAGCCTACCACCAGGGGTTCTACATTGTTCTTATCCTTGCTGTCCTGGCCTGTAGCATACCTTACATGGCCTATGGCAATATTGCCCATAAGCCTTTCTATTACATCCTTTGGAAAGACTTCGTTGACTAATCCCTGACCCTTATGGTAATCAATAAATCCATAGTTGTTAACTGCTATACCAGTACTGGCCTGTCCTCGATGCTGCAGTGCATAAAGACCATAATAGGCAATTTGGGATGCATCTGTTCTGTTAGGGCTATACATTCCAATAATTCCACTCAATACATTCCCTCCTATTTTCCTTGGATGGTTTTATCCATCTCAGCCACGTCTTTTGCCAGTTCCATTTTATACGCCTTTAATTTTTCCTTTAGCTCCGGATATTTCAAAGACAGCATTTGGACTGCCAAAAGAGCACCATTCTCTCCTCCATCTATAGCAACCGTTGCCACTGGAACCCCTTTTGGCATCTGAACAACAGATAAAAGGGAGTCTAATCCATCCATTGTTGAAGATTTTGCTGGAATGCCTATTACCGGAAGGTGGGTAATACCAGCTATTACTCCAGCTAAATGAGCCGCTTTACCAGCAATGGCTATTATGACTTCAATTCCTCTCACTTCAGCCTTTTCTGCAAATTCAAAGGCGGTGTGAGGTGTTCTGTGAGCCGATATGACCCTTATTTCATAGTCCACTCCAAACTTATCTAGTATTCCTGTCACCTTATTTCCTAAGTCTCTATCGGATAAACTTCCCATAACAATAGCTACCTTCAATTTAGACCCTCCTAGTTAAAATATTTAACTCCAGCCTTAAATATATTGTGTACGCCTTTTATGTGTACATTCTTATAAATATCCTTTCCAATCCTGTCTATTAAGCTTACAGTTCCTAATACCCTTCCATCTAGGCTGGTAAGTGCATCTATGGCCAAATCCGAACCTGTGGGATTAATATCTACAAACTGAGTCGCAACTTGGCCCTTGGCTGTCAAATCTTCTTTACCTAAGATTATCCTGCCTTCCCTTGTGGCAACAGGTACTGAATAAATATTCCCCACATTCATTCCACTCATCCAGGGGGAAAGGTTTGATACTACTTTTACATCTACTATTGTGGATATAAAATTGCCCCACAAATTTGATGTGATAGATGTTGAATTTTCATCTTGCCCTGATACACATCCCTTTTCTATAAGCCCTAATTTAATTAAAGCATTTAGCCCGCTACCAATGCCTAAAATTAGGCCATCCTTTGTGGAAATATGATTATTTAAAGCATCCTTAAGCCTTGGATGATTAAATAGTATGTTTATTAGCTTTCCTGCTCCTTCAGGTTCATTGCCCAGAATGAATCCATTAGCAAAGACCAATATCTGGCACTGGCTTATTCTTTTTGCCAATTCATCTATGGAGTCTTCTATTTTGTCCCTAGTTAAACCCTTAAACACAACGGTCTCAACCTCTGCGCCGGCTTCCTTAAATCTCAGTTCAGTGTCATATTCACCATGAGTTCCTGTAAATACAGGTATTAAAACCTTTGGCTTTGCTATATTTAAGCCTGTTGGTTTATTTATCCTGTTTCCTCCATCATATAGAATTTCCTTTGTTTGAACTTTTTCTTCATAAATAGGGAATACATCCTCAAGGGGGCTTTGCCATTTTTCCATAATTTCCTTAAGGCTAATGGAAACCTGGCCTAAGCTAATCTCTTCTTTTTTTGTAGTTCTTCCAACTATTGAGTAGCTTATTCCATCAAGAAGGGCTTCTACAGCCTCTTTCTCCTCTATCTCCAATACAATTGATCCATACAGGGGTTTATATATCCTGCTTAGTATATTGTTATCAAATTCAAATCCGATTCCATTACCGCAAGCCATTTCTGAAATACTTCTTGCTATACCGCCAAACTTTACCACAGAGCTTGATAATACAATGCCTTTATCCACTAATTCTTTTATTCTGGTATAATTTTTCTTAAGCTCTTCAAAATCTATTAAACCATTTTCATCAATTTCTAAATTTATAACTACCACTTGGGAGTCAGTTTTCTTAAACTCTCTAGATATAATATTTTTTACATCTTCTGTAACTACAGCAAAGCTTATAAGCGAAGGAGGTACGTTTAAATCTTCAAAAGTACCGCTCATGCTATCCTTTCCGCCAATGCTCGGTATATCCAAATTCTTTTGAACAATAAAGGCTCCTAATAAGGCGGAAAAAGGTTTCCCCCATTTTGTTGGATCATCGCCCAATCTTTCAAAATACTCCTGGAAGGTTAGTCTCGCCTTTCTGAAATCCCCTCCTAAAGCCACTATCTTTGACAATGACTCTATAACTGCATAGTAACCCCCATGGAAAGGACTCCATTGGCATAGGCTTGGATCATAACCACAGGTCATTATGGAGCAAGTACTTGTTTTTCCGTCTAATACCGGTAGCTTGGCCACCATACCCTCCTGAGGTGTTATATTGTTTTTCCCTCCCAAGGGCATTAAAACTGTTCCTGAACCATAGGTACTGTCAAACCTCTCTATTAATCCTTTTTGGTTAGCAGTATTGAGATCACTTATATTTCTAAGGAAATTTCCTTTTAAGTCTCCATCCCTGATATATTCTGGATCCCCCTTTAGGTATATATCCTCATTTGGTAACTGAACTCTTACCTCTGCTTTATTTCTAATTCCTCCGCTGTTTAAAAAGTCGCTGTCTAAATCTAATACAGTTTTGCCTCTCCAGGTCATTGTGACCCTGCTATCATCTGTTACCTCTGCCACTACGGCGCCCTCAAGGTCCTCACTCTCTACAAGTTTCATAAACTTATCCAGGTTATTCCTGTCTATTAATACTGCCATTCTCTCTTGGGACTCAGAGATAGCAATTTCCCAATCTTTAAGTCCAGGATATTTTAGGGAAACCATATCCAAATCAATTTTTAACCCGTCAGCCAGCTCTCCTACTGCAACAGCAACGCCTCCAGCACCAAAATCGTTGCATTTCTTTATAAGCCTTGTTGTCTCTTTGTTCCTAAAAAGTCTTACTATCTTTCGTTCCACTAAAGGATTACCTTTTTGCACATCTGTACCACTTTTTCCTAAAGCCTCTTCAGTATGCTCCTTTGACGAGCCTACAGCAGCACCAATCCCATCCCTTCCTGTCCGTCCTCCTATCAGAATGACCAAATCTCCTGCCTCAGGAGAGCCTCTTAGCACCCAATCTTTTGGCACAGCAGCAACCAGTGCACCTAATTCCATCCTCTTTGCAGCAAAACCCTCATGATAGTACTCATTAACGTACCCTGTAGCACTTCCTATCTGATATCCATAAGATGAATATCCTTCCATAGCAGTTCGGGTTATCTGTCTTTGAGGCAGTTTTCCAGGTATAGTATCCTCATATTTGTACCTTGGATCTGCAGCACCAGTTATTCTCATAGCCTGATAAACATATGCCCTTCCGGACAAGGGGTCTCTTATGGCACCACCTAAACATGTGGCTGCGCCACCAAAAGGCTCTATTTCTGTAGGATGGTTGTGGGTTTCATTTTTAAACATCAAAAGCCATTTTTCAGTCTTTCCATTGCAATCCACATCCACTTCTATGGATGCAGCATTTACTTCATCCGTTTCCTCCTTATCCTTCAGCAGCCCTTTTTTCTTTATTTCTTTCATGTTTATAGTTGCCATATCCATTAGGGTTACAGGTTTGGGATTATCTCCATATACATATTTTCTAGATGCTAAATATTCCTTTAATGCCTGTTCAAATACTTCCCTTAATTTGCCTTCCTCTATTTCCATATTGATTATTTCAGTATTAAAAGTTTTGTGTCTACAGTGATCAGACCAATAGGTATCTATTACTTTTAGTTCTGTAACAGTTGGATTTCTTTGAATATTCCTAAAATATTCCTGACAAAATTGCAAATCTTTCAAATCCATGGCTAGTCCAACTGTTTTAAGGAGATTTTCCAGATTTTTTTCATTCATATCTATAAAGCCCTCAACAATTTCCACATCATCGCCTATGTCCTCTTCTTCTATATAGCTCTCTTTATCAAGGGGAATTTCTCTTGATTCTGTAGGATTAATATAATATGCTTTTGCCTTTTCTAGATCTGTGTCTGATATATTTTTGAGGATTATATACTTTGAATGCTGAATCTTTACTTGTTCAAAACCAAGATAGTTTTTGACTAATTCATTTGCTGCAGCTTCTCTTTGATTATACTGCCCTTTAATATTTTCTACTCTAAAGGCTTTTTCAGCTTTTCCGATAGGAGGCATGTCTTCATATAGGAGGTCTAATGCTGGCTCATATAAAACCATTTCAACAATTTTATCTATTTCCTCATCCCTTGCACCATATACTTCGTATGAATTAATAACTCTAAGGCCCTCAAGACTTTTAATGCCTAGATAATCCTTAAATTCAGCGTATAATTCCTTTGCCTCTGAATTAGCAGTGCTCTTTTTTTCAATCAATATTCTTCTCATGCTCTACTCCTCCTTAGTAGTTTTATAACCCGTTATCCTCACCATTAACAAAAACCCAGCTGAATAGATTAAGCGAAACCTACACAACTGGGTTAGAACCTCCAGGTATAGTTTCGCTCATACATAGCCGAATGATTTACGGTCATTTTGTAGAAACGTCCCAACCCTATTATGAGACTTATATGAGCAAAACATTCAACTAATCTCCAAACATTAATCTTTCCAGCTCAAGAGGTTCTACATATTCTCCATTCTTATAAACTCGCATATTTCCACCAGAAATCTCGTCAATAAGGCCTATATGGTTGTCCTCACCAATTCTTCCAAACTCAAACTTTATATCGTACAATTCCATTCCCTTTCTTTCAAGCTCGTCCTTTACTACTTGGGCAATCCTTTTGGTCAGCTCTTTGATCGTCTTATATTCATCCCTTGTCATTATGTTAAGCATCACAAGGCCATCTTCTGTAATCAAGGGGTCCTTTCTCTTATCATCCTTCAAAGTGACTTCAACATATCCATCCAGATGCTGCCCTTCCTTTGCATAGGCACCATAGCGTCGGATAAAACTGCCTACAGCTCTATATCTAAGTATTACCTCAACACCTTTACCAAACAGCTTTGCAGGCATTACAGTCATAGTATTGTTATCTAGATCTGCATCTATATAATGCGTAGGAATACCCAACTCTTTCAACTTATCAAAGAAAAACTTAGTAACTCTTAAGTTTGATTTTCCCATACCCTCAACCTTTGATACTACAGTATTCCCTCCTGGGTCAAATACTCCATCCTCTCCTGTCACATCATCTTTAAATTTAAAAATATAGTTGCCATCTTCTAATTTGTATATATCCTTTGTCTTTCCCTTGTATACCAATTCCATAATATCACCTCTTAGAAATTATTATACCCAGTCTAGTAGGCAAGCGAAACCTACCCGACTGGGTTTTTTCTTAGGTGTAATACTATCAAAAGATAATATCCTTACTCCATTAACCTGACAGGACTAATTGCCCACAACCCCAGGTACGCTTTCGCTCATAGTTAATATTTTACGATTGAGATTTAGATTTATATGAGCCAATTATTGTTTTCATATCTTAATGATAGCACAATGTATACGAATGTCAATGATTTTTTGAACATTTTTTTGATATTCTCAAATAATGTTCGGTTTTTCTTCTGCCCTACTTTTCTAGTGGCATAAAGGAAATTACCAGCGTTTCATATTTCTATTATGTTTTTGCAAATATACCTTCTTTAATTCTTCAGGTGAAATGGAATAACAAAGCAGTATATCATTATAATACATTAATACATCACACAATTCCTCTAAAAAATGATTTCTGGTCTCTTCATCATTCATGATACTATTGTCGCCTTTTTTCTTGATAATATCAGCTGCTTCACCGACCTCAATCATCATCCACAATAACATATCCCGGCCTATATCTGGAGATAAATCACCCCATTTATCCCTATATTTTTGCTGCAATTGTTTTTGCATTTCTTGCATTTCTTTTAGGCCAAAATCATTCATATCAAATTCCCCCTATAAATTAATATTACTCGGATTTATTAACATTTTGATATACACACTACTATAAAATAAAGTAGGTTTTGACGAACAGGCATCTACCTATAAAACAAAACCTACCTTACAGTAACATTAGCAACAATAAATTATTGATAATTCTTGATTTGTCAATAACTTAAATTATTCCCATTCAATTGTTAAAGTTTTATTCGTCGTTATTCCTATTATTTTC
>FZPS01000063.1_pt810 | contig 11754 bp, 12 predicted proteins | sample 1817821 | NCBI WGS metagenome assembly FZPS01 (sample SAMEA104158645, study PRJEB21678) | metagenome | place: Germany | collected 2015-04-21 | reverse complement strand
TTTCAATAGTATATTTAATATTTTTTAAATAAAGTTAAAATTTTATCGATATTTTGGGTATAAATTCTTGTATCTTTAGGGATATACTCTATAATCAATATTTTGCTCTACCTTTATGAAAGAAGCTATATTATTTGCAACAGTTAAATAAAAATCAAAAAATAAAAAACCTCTAAAATTAGTTTAATGATAAATTTAAAACTAATTTTAGAGTTTCTATCGGTTAGTGATACTTTAGCTAAAGTAATTCTTGCTTTATCTTGTCTACAAATGCATCTATATGTTCCCTCGCATATTTTTCAGCCATATCCTTATTCCCTTGTTTTATTGATTCTAATATTTTCCCTAAACTATCAGTAAATAAATCCATACTATCAAAATATCTTTGAGAATAATGCCATAATCTTTCTGTATGATTATGTAAATCAAGTAATATCTCTTGCAAACATGGATTACCACTGCTTAAAAATATGATATCATGAAATTGTTGATCATCAATAATAGCCTTTTGATAATCCACTTCAATATCATAGGTTTGTAATCTATCGATAATTTTCTCTAATTCTTCTATCTGTTCATCTGTTATTCTATCTACAGCTAATCTAGCAGCAAATGGATCTAAAATCCTTGTCACTTCAAATACAGACTTCATATACATAAAATCAATTGGTGTAACTTGAGCACCAAATCTTGGAATAATGTTTAATAATTTATCATTATTTAATTGATGAAATACTTTCCTTATAGGTGTCCTACTAATGTTAAACTCACTAGCTATATCCACTTCATTAAGTACTTTTCCTGGCTCATATTCCAATTCAATAATTCTTCTTTTTAAAACCTCATAAATTTCATCTGCTCCAACCTTTTTGCTCACTATCATAACCCCTCACACAAAATATTTTTTATTATTAATAACTAAATCCAATTAGGCTTTAGCTATTAATATCAGTCTACTACTTTAGTATATCATAAATATTACATCTTTTTTAATAACTCCTTTAAAGAATATCTCCTATAACTCTAATAGCATTTTTGTATGCAAGTTTTTCAATTAATCTTTCACTCCAACCATATTCTTTTAGAGCATCAAATAGTAGATACATCTTATCAGAGCTATTTATTTCTAAGTTTCCGCCAATTCCATCAAAATCAGAACCTAATGCTAGTACATCTTCTCCTCCTACATTCTTTATATGATTTAAATGTTTTACCATAAGTTCAACCTTACTATCTTTTAAAGATATATCTTCATTTAAAAACTGGGGTGCAAAGTTAAGTCCCATAACGCCACCTTTTTGTGCTAAAATTTTAATCATATCATCGGTTAAATTTCTTGGATGAGGTGATAATTCCCTTGAGTTGGAATGAGATGCAATAAAAGGTTTTTTACTAATTTTTGCTACATCATAAAATCCTCCATCTGAAAGATGTGAAACATCTATAATCATGCCTATATGGTTCATATATTCAACTGCTTCTTTACCAAAAGGTTTAAGACCTTTATTCATTATATCTGGATCTTTAGAATTTGGATAGCCAAAGCAATTTTCATAATTCCAAGTTAATGTTAATAATCTTATTCCTAAATCGTAATATTCATCTAACTTTTCCAATTTCCCATCTACACTTCTTCCATCTTCAATGGTTAAAAAAGCGGATACTTTCCCCGAAGCATAATTTTTAATTAGATCTTCAGCATTATATGCCATGGAAATAATATAATTATTTTTAGCCACTTCATTTTTCAAAATTTTTGCTAATTTTTTAATATATTCATCATCAGAATCAAACTTTTTTCCTATTATATCCTCATCAATTAAAAATATTGCAAAAAATTGTGCCATAGCCTCTGCCTTTTTTAATCTTTTAAAATCTACACTTGCCACCGTATTAGAATATAAACTTTGTCCCTCTTCTTCTATAATCTTTAAAAGGGTATCACAATGAAAATCAATATACTTCATAAAACATTACCTCCTTCATTAATCCTATATCCTTATGATACTATAATTTTATTTATATATCTATCATAACATGAGTTTCTACAAATTTAATAAAAGGGTATAGTTTTAAACTTAAAACTATACCCTTTCATCTCATCATAAAATAATTATCTTTGTGCTTTTATCTCCAACCATATTTCATCATATACTTTAATAATATCCTTTGGATCTTTAAATATTTCTACACTCCCCATTTCTTCATCAGTAGGATAAGCTACTTTGCTATTTATTATCTCTTCTGGTAATAATTCCATAGCTTTGTAATTAGGAGTAGAATATCCAATATAATCGGTATTTCTTGCAGCTATTTCAGGTCTATTCATAAAATTTATAAACTGTTCTGCCAACTCCTTGTTTTTGCTATTTTTAGGTATTACCATACTATCAAACCATAGATTAGAGCCTTCTTTTGGAATAACATATTCTAAATTATCATTTTCTCTAATCATGGCTACTGCATCTCCTGACCATACAACTGCTAATGCTGCTTCTTCTCCAACCATCATATCCTTTACTTCATCTCCCACGTATGCATATACCAAAGGTTTTTGTTTTATCAATTCTTCTTTAGCTTCTTCCAATTCATCTATATTCCTAGAATTCATAGAATATCCAAGTTTTTTTAAAGCTACAGCTATAGAATCCCTTTGACTATCTAACATCAATATTTGATCTTTATATCTTTCGTCCCATAGTATATCCCAACTATCCACTTCTTCTGAAACCATATTTTTATTATATATAATACCAAAGGTTCCCCACATATAAGGTACTGAATAATCATTATTTGGATCGAACTCTAAATTTAAAAACCTATCCTCTATATACTTTATATTTGGAATATTTTCCTTATCTATCTTTTCTAATAAGTCTTCATTTATCATTCTTTCAATCATATAATCTGAAGGAAAAGCTACATCATAACTAGTTCCTCCTTTTTTTATACTTACATACATATCTTCGTTGGTTGCAAAGGTATTGTAATTTACCTTTACATTAAATTCCTTCTCAAAATCTCTTATTACAGAAGGATCAATATAATCTCCCCAATTATATACATTAAGAACAGGTTTTTTATTACCACAACCAGTTAATAGTAGACTAATAGTCAAAATTAAACTTACTATAATTAACATATTTATATTCCTTGTCATATTATATCGCCTCTTTCGCCAATATTATTTGATGATTTACTATTTATTATTAATAATAATATGAGTAAACTTACAAACATCAAAGTGGATAATGCATTAATAACTGGATTAATTCCTCTTCGTGCCATAGAAAATATAGTAATACTTAAATTTGTAACTCCTGGTCCTTTATTAAAAAAGGATATAACAAAATCATCAATAGATAATGTAAAAGCTATAAGTGCACCCGATATTATACCTGGCATTATCTCAGGAATTACCACCTTCCTTAAAGCATAAAAAGGAGTGGCTCCTAAATCCATAGCTGCTTCTGCCAAATGTTTGTTCATCTGTTTAAGCTTTGGCAGTATAGATAATATTACATAAGGTATAGAAAATGTAATATGAGATAATAGCATAGTTAAAAATCCAAATTCCACATTTATAAATCTAAATAAAGTCATCAGAGATACAGCTGTTACAATATCTGGGTTTAATACAGGCAAATAATTTAAATTTAATACTATCTTTTTGCTAATTCCAGGCATACCATATATGCCTATGGCAGCAAAAGTACCTATTATGGTAGACAAAACTGATGATAAAACTGCAATTATTAAAGTATAGTATAAGGCCATAAGTATTTCCTCATTCTTAAATAATTCAACATACCATTTCAAAGTAAATCCATTCCACACTCCCCTAGATTTGGAATTATTAAAGGAAAATACTATCAATACAATAATTGGTGCATATAAAAATAAAAAAATTAAAAAAGTATATATCCTTTTCATTCCCTTACTTACCATAGCCCACCACCACCTTCATTATCCTCATCAAATTTAGCCGTTATTGCCATAGTAATTAATATTATAATCATCATTATTATGGATATAGCAGAACCAAAATGCCAATCTCCAGTTCCTAAAAATTGTTGTTCTATTAGGTTACCAATAAGCATGTATTGGCCTCCACCTAATAATCTTGAAATTACAAAAGTACTAACTGCAGGCATAAAAACCATAGTAATTCCTGTAATTATACCAGGAATACTTAAGGGAAATATAATTTTTGTAAAAACTTTCATCTTACCTGCTCCTAAATCCTCTGCTGCTTCAATTAAACTTTTGTCAATCTTTATCAATACTGAATATATAGGAAGTACCATAAAAGGTAAAAAATTATATACCATACCTAATAATACTGCTCCATCATTATATATTAAATTTAAAGGTTCTAATCCTAATTTAGTCAATATATAATTAATAAATCCATTTTTCCCCAATAAAGTTAACCATGCATAAGTTCTTAGTAAAAAATTCATCCACATAGGTATTACGAATAATAATATCATTACATTTCTCTTTTTTATATTTTCCTTTGAAATTATCATAGCCATAGGGTATCCTAACACCAAAGTAATAACTGTAGACTTTAATGCAAGACTTATAGAACGCCATAATACATCTATATACCTAGGATCTAAGAATTTTTTAAAATTATCCAATGTAAATTGAATATTTCTTATATCCCCATCTCCCGTAGTAAAAGAATATAAAAGTATTAAACCTAAGGGTACTACTATAAATATGATCATCCATAAGATATAAGGATAGGCTATTCTCTTAGTCCTCATATTGATCCACCGCCTTCTTCATTATGTGAATATTTTCAGGAATTATATTCATTCCTATTTCACTACCTACAGGCTTCATAATAGTACTATGAATCATCCATTCAATATTTCCATCTTGCACCAATATTTCATAATGAACACCTTTAAAGGTGACAGAAGTAACCATTCCCCTTAGTTGTCCTTCATCTGGAGAAGTTATTTCTAAATCCTCAGGTCTAATTACCACATCTACATTCTCTTTTTTATCAAATCCTTTATCTACACATTCGAATATTCTTCCAGCAAACTCTACCACATAATCTTCATGCATAATTCCATCCACAATATTACTTTCTCCTATAAACTTAGCTACAAAAGCATTCTTAGGTTCATTATATATATCAACTGGTGTACCAATTTGTTGAATAGTTCCTCTATCCATCACCACAATTGTATCAGACATAGTAAGTGCTTCTTCTTGATCATGGGTAACATATATGAAAGTAATACCAACCTTTCGCTGCATCTTTTTAAGTTCAGTTTGCATCTCTTTTCTAAGCTTTAAATCTAAAGCACCTAAAGGTTCATCTAATAGTAATACCTTAGGTTCATTTACTAAAGCTCTAGCAATAGCTACTCTCTGCTGTTGCCCACCGCTTAAGGAATCTATAGTTCGATTTTCAAATCCCTGTAAATTTACTAATTTTAACATTTCTTTAACCTTAATTTTTATTTTATCCTTTGGAAGTTTTTTTATTTTTAATCCAAAAGCTATATTTTCAAATACATTCATATGAGGAAATAGAGCATATTTTTGAAACACAGTATTTATTTGTCTCTCATAAGGTGGTAAATTAGTAATATCCTTCCCTTCAAAAATTACTTGACCTTCAGTAGGTTGTTCAAATCCTCCTATAATTCTAAGAGTAGTAGTTTTACCACATCCGCTTGGACCTAATAATGTTAAAAATTCATTTTTCCTAATATATAAATTTATATTATTAAGAACTTGAACTCCATTATACTCCTTTGATATATTTTTTAAGTCTATGGCATGAATTTTTTCCACATCATAACCCCCTCTATAATGCTATTTAAAAACTTGGTGGTGTACTCACCCAAATAATCCTGGCTACTGTTTTTCCTGCGTTAGATATATAATGATTAGCACTAGCTTTAAAATAAAAACTTTCTCCTTTTTTAGCTTTATACTTTTCATTTCCAAAATGGACAAAAATGCTACCATTAATCACATATCCAAATTCTTCACCTTCATGGGGAGAATCTTCCTTAGTCCTCCCTTCAGATTCTAATTCTACAAGAATTGGTTCCATTACATTTTTCTGGGCATTAGGTATCACCCAGCTTAATTTGTACTTTAAATCTTCATTTTCTGTAATAAATACATCTTCTTTAGTAAATACTATTTGTTCATCATCCATCTCATTAAAAAAATCCTTTAAATTTGTCCCTAATCCATCTAATATATCTACTAAAGTAGCAATGGAAGGTGAAGTTAAATCCCTTTCTACTTGGGAAATAAAACCCTTTGTAAGTTCACATCTATCTGCTAATTCCTCTTGGGTTAAAGAATTTTTTATTCTAAGGCGTCTTATCTTTTCACCAATTTTCACCTTTATCCTCCTATCAATAAATTGACATTATATTAAACTATATGTTTATATTTACTAAACTATTATTTTAACTATACCATTATAAGCACTAATATAATAAAATGTCAATACAAATAAAAAAATATTTTCTTTATATATACTGCTATAATTATGACACTTTTTAGATAACAGATTATCTTATTAGCTTAATGCATAAATTATTTTACTCAATAAAAAAACCAGTATTCAACTGGTTAGAAATAAAAAAAGCTGGTTTCCCAGCTTTTAATTACAATTATTCACTTGCAACTTCTGCTTTCTCTTTAGATTTTTCTTCTAGATGTTTCTCCCATAATTCATCTGCTACAGGAGCCCATTTTTCAGCAACAGGTTTTGTCTTTGCTGCTAAATCCCTTGCATCTTCTCTATCTATTGGTTGAGTAGAATAAGCACCTGATGCCTCTACCATATCTACAATCTTTTCAGGATTATCCAATATAGGACAAGGTCTTAGATGATTCTCATTAAATGGCTGATTCTTTTTATATTGCATAAATAATGGAGATTGCAATGCTTCTATTAAACTTACATCTTTAATATTAACATTAGAATAATGTACGAATGCACAAGGTTCTACATCTCCATTTGCATTAATATGAAGATAATTCCTTCCTCCAGCAATACAACCATTGACATATTCTCCATCATTCCAGAAATCTATTAAAAATATTGGTTTCTTAGATCTTAACTCTCTTATTTGATGGTACATATATTTTCTCTGCTCAGGCGTTACAAGCAAGTCAGTAACAGCATCTTTACCAATTGGCATGTAAGTAAAGTACCAGCCAAACATACATCCTTTATCTACTAAGAAATCTACATATTCTTCATCAGCCACTGCTTCTGTATTATATCTATGATAACAAGTTGAAAAACCAAATATTACTCCTTCTTTTTTCAATAGATCCATTGCTTCCATAACCTTATTATAAGTACCTTTTCCTCTTCTCATATCAGTATCTTCTTCATAACCTTCTACACTAATAGCTAATCCAAAATTGCCTAATTCACCTAGTTTTTTAGCAAATTCTTCATCTACTAAGGTAGCATTGGTAAATGCTAAGAAAGAACAATCACTATGTTCCTCTGCTAACCTTATCAAATCATCTTTTCTTACTAATGGCTCACCACCAGAATATATATACATATAAATTCCCAGTTCTTTTCCTTCTCTTATAATCCTATCTAAAAGATCATAACTTAATGAGTCCGTTTTATCATATTCTGCAGCCCAGCATCCAGTACATTTTAAATTACAAGCACTAGTCGGATCCATAAGTATTGCCCATGGTATATTACAATTATACTTTTTCTTTGCTTTATCTTGAATAGGTATACCAACTATACCAGAATTTACCATGTAGTTTATTAAAAACTTTTTCCTTGATGCAGGGGATAACTCATCAAAATACCTTTCCATAAGTTTATACCAGTTGCTATCTGGATTTGCTACTATATCCCTAAACGTTTGAAGATATTTCTTATGATTCTCCCTTGTAATAAGTTTATCTGCCCAATCTAATAATTTAGGCATATTTTTCATTGGATCCTTTTCAATATACTTTAACCCTTCATTTATCACTGCAGTGCTAACTAATTGTTTTACACTCGCCATTATAATTCCCCCCTTATTTTAAACTTTTAAACCATCAATTAATAGATTTAAAAACTCAACTTTAACTTTCGAATCACCTTTATTAGAAATCTTTTTAAGTGTAAAGGTCTCAATAAATGTATAAATAGTTTCTGCAAAACTTTTACTATCTACTGGTTTAATCTCTTTTTTTTCAATGGCTTCTCTGATTAAATTTTCGATAGTATCCTTTAATCGTTGAATATCATCCTTTATTTTTTCTAGTACTTCATTTGTTCCTCTATTTAGTATAAGCAATGTCTCTAAAAGCAATATAAAGGTATTATTGTCCTCCTGCCCTTCTGTTAATTGATGTACTACTTGTTTTAATTTTTCTGTAAAAGACAATTCTTCATTGGTTACTATTACTTCAACCTGCGTTTGTATTTCTTCTAAAGTACTTCCTACAGTATGATAAAATATTTCATCCTTATTTTTAAAATACTGATATATAGTTGTTCTACCCATCCCGCATTTCTTCGATATATGAGAAAGACTAGTATTGTGATATCCACGCTTTGCAAACACTATTTTAGCCTTCTCTATTATCTCTTGCTTTTTTTTATCATAATCTATAATTTTCGGCAATTTATCACTATCCTCCTTTCAATATGATGAAAATTGCCTTTATTATATTTTATACTCATTCGCCAGGTATGTCAATATAAAATATCATTTTTTACCATTTACTACTTTATCAAATATCATATGTTTTCATGGTTTTTAGGGCATTTTCAATTAATCTCTCTATATCAATATTCTCCTCTGATTTTTCTATATTCTCTAATTTAGGTCTAGTTACAGGATGTTTAGGTAAAAATAAAGTACAACAATCTTCATAAGGTAGTATGGAAGTTTCATATGTTTCTATTTCCCTTGCTAAATCTATTATATCTACCTTATCAAATCCAATTAAAGGTCTTAATATTGGAATATTTACCGCTGCATTAATAACAGATATACCTTCTATGGTTTGGGATGCAACCTGCCCTAAGTTTTCTCCTGTAATAAGAGCATTAATATGATTTTTATTTGCTATTCTTTCGGCTATTCTCATCATAAATCTTCTAGATAAGATAGTCATCTCATCTTCAGGGCATTTACAATTCAACTCTCTTTGTATCTCTAATATGTTTACACTATAAAACTTTATTGGACCTGTATATAAACTTAATATTTTAGCCAACTTTTTAACTTTTTCCTCTGCTCTCTCACTAGTAAAAGGATAACTGTGAAAATGAACAACACTTATTTTAACACCACGTTTTGCCATCATAAATCCAGCTACTGGACTATCAATCCCACCTGATAGTAAAAGTAATCCATGACCATTAGTACCAACTGGTAACCCCCCATATCCTTTTATTCTATCTATATATACGTAACAATTCTCTTTTATATCTATATATAAATATACATTTGGATTATGCACATCTACCTTTAAATCATCATATTCTTTTAATATTATAGCTCCTATCTCTTTTGATACATCTGGAGATTTAATCGGAAAACTTTTATCTATTCTCTTAGTGACAACTTTAAATGTTCTTATATTTTCATTCGATAATTTTTCCTCCATTATCTGTATAGAAGCTTCTTCAATTTCTTCCATATTCTTATCCACTCTAATACAAGGACTTATATAAACTAACCCAAATATTTTCTTTAATCTATCAATTATCAAATCAAAATCTTTTTCCTTTGCTTCAATATAAAATTTTCCTTGTTCTTTATATATCCTTTCATAACCTATGTCCTTTAAATTTTCTTTAATTCTTGATATAAGCTCATCCTCAAAATACTTTCTATTTAATCCTTTTAATGCAACCTCTCCTAGACTAACACTTATAACCTTATCCATTTATATCACCTCATAGTTACTTGTCGTATTTCTTCTACTGAATTTTTTAATACATCTACAGTATAATCAATATCCTTTATTGTATTTTCATAGGAAAAGCAAAATCTAATAGCTCCATCAATATCTAAAGGAGATAGTCCCATTGCTTTTAATACATGACTCCTTTCAGTCCCCTTTGAAGAACATGCAGAGCCAGTAGATACGTATATTCCCTTATCTTCTAAATAATGTAATAATACCTCACCTTTAACATATTTAAAGGATACATTTAGTACATATGGGGAACACTTCTCATCCATAGGGCTATTAATTTTAATAAGTTCAATGTCCTCTTCCAGTCTTTTAATGAAATAATCTCTTATCTCTTTTACTTTTTCTCTTTCCTTTTCATAATTTTTTCCCATAATTTCAACGGCTTTACCTAATCCAAATATACCAGGAACATTTTCCGTACCAGAACGAAGACCTCTCTCTTGATTACCTCCAAATATTATTGGACTCAATTTTATTTTCTTATCTACAAATAATCCCCCAATTCCCTTAGGCCCATATATCTTATGTCCGCTAAATGAAAAAGTATCTATTCCCCATCCTTTTATATTTACAGGTACTTTTCCAAAAGCCTGAACACCATCTACATGTAAAAAAGCTTCAGAACCTTTTTCTCGCAAAATATCCTTTATTTTACCAATTGGTTGTATACTTCCTACTTCGTTGTTTACTAACATTATGCATACTAAAATGGTATCATCTCTAATACTATCTCTAAATTGACCTAAAGAAATTAAACCATTACTGTCCACATCCAAATAGGTGATTTTGTACCCTCTTTGCTCATAATATTTCAAAACATTTAATACTGATGGATGTTCTATTTTACTAGTTATTATATGTTTCCCCTTCCTATAGCATCTATCTATTATGCTTTGAATAGCAAGATTATTGCTTTCTGTGCCTCCAGAAGTGAAATATATTTCATCCCCATTAACTTTTAAAAATCTTCCAATATTTTCTCTGACTTCTTCTATCTTTTTTTCTGCATTAAAACCTTTTCTATGAAGAGATGAGGGATTTCCATATTCTTTCCTCAGTGCGTATAACATCTCCTCTATTACCTCTTCTCTAGGCTTTGTTGTAGCACAGTTATCCAAATATACTTCCAAAATACCACCTCATCTAATTTTAATATCCTAACTCTTCATCAATTAAATAAATTCTAATATCTCCTCCTGTTGGATTCTTATGAATTATTACCTCTATTTTACATATCCTATCAGATGAATCACAATCATTGCATCTTCCCGTAAATCTACAAGGCGTATTAGTGTTTAATCTACTGGCATTCTTAGGTGCTGCTATCATTTTAATTCTCTCCCTAGCTTCATCATAATCTTTACATATTTTATTCCTACCAGCTATTATATATACCCTTTCATGTCCATAAAACATAGAGGAAACTCTGTTACCAACTCCATCCATATTTACCAATTTCCCATCCAAAGTTAGAGCATTAGTACTAGATATATAAATTTGACTGTTTTTAGCTAATTCTAACTCTTTATCCCTATCTTTTGCTTTCCAATGCCAAAATATTTTATTACCTCGTTTTTTAAAATCCTCATATAATCCCATATCAGATAATGTCATTGAACCGCCAAAAGCTATAGTTTTATTAGTTTCAATCTCATTTAAAAGAGTTCTTTTCATCTCATCTATGCTTTCAAATATTTCTACACTAAATCCATTTTTTTCTAAATTTGATTTTGCCAATAAAAGATTCTTATCCATAATGACCTCCCAGTAAATATATTAGTTCTAATTACTATTATATAG
>FZPS01000023.1_pt206 | contig 11755 bp, 12 predicted proteins | sample 1817821 | NCBI WGS metagenome assembly FZPS01 (sample SAMEA104158645, study PRJEB21678) | metagenome | place: Germany | collected 2015-04-21 | reverse complement strand
CTTCCTTAGTCACACGAATCAGCTCCTTCCCTCTGATGACTTCATTATCTCATCAGCGGAGAGGAGCTAGAAGGTACGGCTGGTTTGACGCTTACTGTTATCCCACAAAATTCAAGATCATTGCCTGGGCGAAGAGTGCAACAATGACCACCGACACATCAATGACAACTCCTGCAATCATGGGTTTAACGCCAACCCCTGCAACTTCCTTGAAGCTTGTCTTCATGCCGATGGCTCCAAGGGCTGCGGCTAAGAGAAACTTCGCCAGGTAAGCGATGCTGTTCACCGCAGGTTCAGGGAGCGCCCCGGTGCTTCTAATTCCGACGACCGCTAGAAAACCTAGAATAAACCAGGGGAAGATTTTCGCTAAACTGACCTTGTTCCGCTCTTGCTTGCTGTCAGCCTGCATCTCTTTCCTGGTGTATATCCAGGAAAAGACAAGTACTATGGGCACAATGAAAAGCGTCCTTGTCAGTTTTACGATGGTGGCCAGAGCCCCAGCCGCATCGGAAAAAGCGTATCCTGCTGCAACCACAGATGAAGTATCGTTGACTGCGGTGCCTACCCAGAGGCCGTAGGAGGTATCGCTCAGGCCGATCAGTTTGCCGATCCAAGGAAAGGCAATGACGGTCAACAGGTCAAAAATGAAAGTGGCCGACAGGGCATAGGCGATTTCCCTGCTGCGAGCCTTAATAACTGGTCCCACTGTAGCCACGGCGGTGCCGCCGCAAATGGCAGTGCTCACCGACAGCAGGCTGGACAGCTTCCAGTTTATGTTAAACCCCTTGCGGCAGATGACGCCAACGCCAAAGGCTGTGGAGAGGGTAAAGATCATGAGCAGCAGGGCGTATTTGCCTGCTTGAAAGACCTGTGCAAAGCTTAGGGTGATACCGGTAAGTATGATGCCAAGACGCAGGATCCATTTGGATGTCCAGTTGATGCCCTGGTCAAAGCGCTGGTATCTGGCTAGAACTGGGTTCAGCATCATCCCCAGAAGCAGAGAGACTAGAGCTATCCCAAACAAATCAACAGGAAGCAAGTTGTTTATAACTGCCGCCGCAGCTGCTACGGTTAGGCAGAGCAGTATGCCGGGAAAAAGTTCTTCATATCTTGCCATAACATATTCCTCCTCCATTCTAGTTGATTCTATCATGCTCTTGATATAAGATGAAATTATGAATGCTTATGTATAAATAAGAATGATTTATGGATGGTGTCAGCCGTGATAGATTTCAGGCATCAGACTTTCCTGGCGTTAGCGTCAATTAAGCATTATACCAGGACTGCTGAGCATTTGGGCCTCACCCAGCCTGCGGTAACTCAGCACATTAAGTATCTGGAGGAGAAATACAATTGCTCTCTGTTCCGCTATGAGAATAAGAAACTGAGCCTTACCCATGAGGGGGAACAGCTGAGGGAACTGCTGACCCGGATCGCAGCAGATGCGCAGCGTTTTGAACGGGAACTTGAATCCATGGAAAGCCGCACTGAGGACGTTTTCTTTGGAGCCACCCTTTCCATCGGTGAATACCTCATGCCCGGAATAATCATAGAGATACTGCGCAGAAATCCCAGGCTCAATGTCCATATGGAGGTGGGGAACAGCCAAGTCCTGCTGGAGAAGCTTCGGAAAGGCGATCTGGACTTTGCCTTGATAGAAGGCATCATTGACAAGTCCAGCTATCATTCCCTTTTGTTCTGTCGAGAAAGATTCATACCCGTTTGCGCCCCAAGTTCAGCGCTGGCAGGCAAGACTGTTGAGTTTGCCGACGTTCTGAGTTCCACTTTGGTTCTCAGGGAAAAGGGATCGGGGACGAGGGAGATCTTTGAAAACATCCTGAAGCAGTACAACTACTCACTAAACAGCTTCAAGAACATAATTGAGATTGGCAACATGGCGGCTATTAAGCAGTTGGTGGCCAGCAGCCTGGGAGTGACCTTTTTGTACGAGATCGCGGCCAAGAAGGAGTTAGAGCGCGGTGAGCTGCGCAGGATTGATATTGCCGGATTTGATATAACCCGGGAGTTCAACTTTGTCTTCCTCAAAGACAGCGCCTATGCCGACAAATACACCCGGTATTTTCAGATGATGAAAGAAGCTGCTTCTAAAGTTCAGTGAAGCACTCTCCGCTTCGCCAGGTCCCGCATCTGTGCAGGGATATAGAACCGTTCTCACGAATGGATCAGGCGTATCCAGGCTGGATAAATATGAACGGAAAAGGCGGTGCAGGGAAGATGATGGATATTTTTCAATTCACGCAAGGGTATCGCGAGTTTCTGTCTACTGGCAAACAGGTGATGGACTCAGTTGAGGCAGCTTTGTCTGGGATGCAGGAACATCTCCAGCAATCAGACATAGAAATCAAAAGGCTGTGCTGGTTCGAGCTGCATCTGGTTTGCCTGAATACTGTCAATGTTTACTTTAGAAGCGTCTTCTCCAGCGGCAAGTACGTGCTGGAGGCCGGTGTCTTGTCCCACGAACAAACCGGAATGAAACATAATGCAATCGCGACAAAAGACCTGATACAAGAACTGCCCGACTTGAAGTTTGAAGGACAAGGGCAGAAAGATCTTGCGACATGGCTGGTCAGGGATGTGGCTGGAGAAGTAATGCAGAAAGTTCTCTCGGATTTCAAACTGATCCCTTGCCATCAGACACATGCCTTCTACCTGGTTGACAAGGACAGTTAGCTAGTACATAAGACAATGAAGCCGACATTGGCAGGTGCGCCTGCAGTGTCGGCTGTACTTTTTCAGGGGCTCACAGATCTCCCATGCAGCTGAGGGCGAAGCCTGATTGCGACAGGGTTTTCGCCAGTATTCAACTAAATTTAACAACCCGCAGATGTGCCTAAACAGGCAGGATTGTTGCCCTAACATGTTGAATAAATATCAAAAGTAAACCCAGATTTGTTAACCTAGATGCTTATGATTCGACGTGGCCGGGGCTCAAGCTCATTGTGGACAAGCAATGATCATGGTCCCATTCATTGTATCTAGGTGATTTGGGCGATTAGATTAATAAATTGAGGCACGGAGGTGGGGTCATTCAGTAGGGCTTAAATGACCGTATTGTGGGGTCAGTGGGATGTATTTGTGAAAGTCTTCTCTAATTAATGCCATTTGTCAAAGTACTCGACGAAAAATGCAATGTGGAGGTAAGTTTATGAACAAACGTTTTAAAGGATTGGCGTATGTACTGTGTTTGGCAATGCTCTTGAATGTAGGTGCCATTCCGACCCTCGCGGCAGCAAATTACCAGGATACGATTACAATCGGCGTAGCCAATGACGTTACTACCTTGGATCCCCAGGGTTCCAACACCGACGCAAACATGATGGCATTTTTGCTTACCCATCAGACCATTGTGGACATTGATCCCGACACTGGGGAGATCATCCCTGGTCTAGCCAGTTCCTGGACCGTGTCTGAAGATGGATGCACTTTCACCTTTGAGGTTCCCGAAGGTGTCAAATTCTCCGACGGCACTCCTTTCGTGATTGAGGACATCAAGTATACTTACGAACGTGCTGACAAGTCTTCCTTTACCAAATCCAAGGTATCCCTGATTACCAATATGGAGATCATAGACGATCGCCATATCGCCATCACCATTGAAAAACCAAGTCAGGAGTTTCTGGTGCTCTTAGCACATAAGTCCATGAGCATTCTCTCGGAAAAACTGACTGAAGGCCAGGAGTTCGGCTATCAAATCGGAACCGGACTGTTTGCCGTTGAGCGCTGGGTGCCCGGCGACTACGTCTCCTTTGTGCGCAACGAGCACTTCCACGGCGAAAAGTCCCCGACACGCCGGATTGTCTTCCGCCTGATCAAAGAAGAGTCCTCCAGACTGATCGCTCTGCAGACCGGTGAAATCGACGTCTGTGTTGATCCGCTGGCCACCGACCTTCCCTACATCGAAAACGACAAGAATCTCGAACTCGTTTCCATTCCCAACGTTGTTATGCTTTATATCGCCCTGAACAACGAAAAACCAGGCCTTGACAACGTCCATGTCCGCAGGGCCATTGCCCATGCTACCGACAAGGAATCCATGATTCTTGTTGGCTACAACGGCGTAGGGACTGTGCATAACAACTTCATCAACCGGGGACAGTTCGGCTTGTACGAGGACATCCCGGTTTACGAGTACGATCTGGACAAAGCTAAAGAAGAATTGGCCAAATCCGGTTACAAGCCCGGCGACCTTTCCTTTACAGTAATCTACAACGATACTGCCAAGGAAAACATGGCTCTGATTCTGCAAAGCGACCTTGCCAAAATCGGCATTAATCTGCAGCTCGTGAAAATGGAAACCGCTGCCCTTAAGGCAGTTTTAAACGATGCAGCCCTTGACTATGAGTTCTGCCTCTATCAATGGACTGACGCTGACGGAACTGACTTCACCGTGCGCAACATGTACGGCAGCTATGAAGTAGACGGCAAGCTGGTCAAAAACGGCAGCAACCGCGGCAATATCAAGGACGCTAAGCTCAACGAGATGATTGACGCTGCCCTTGTAGAGATGGATCCTGAGGTACGTGAAAAGATGTATCATGAGATCGAACTCTATCTCTTCGAAAGATGCCCAATCGTGCCCATCGCCACCTCGATGATCAACATCGGCATCAAGAAGGGCATCACCGGTGTCAAATGGATCGGCACTGCAAAACATGACTACCGCTATATCGCTTTGCCGCTTAACTAATCGGAGCAGATAGCAACTGAATGAAGACTTAATCTTGCCCCATGAAGGGGTGTATGGTACTGTCATACACCCCTTTTGACTAAGAAATACGAGGATGATAACATGCACAGATATATCTTTAAACGAATTCTGCTGCTTATCCCGGTGCTGCTCGCGGTAGCCTTCATTATTTTCGCTATTATGGACGTGGCTTCCGGCGACCCGGTCTATTCTGTAGCCGGGCCAGACGCCACAGAAGAAGAACTAGACGCTCTCCGGGAGCAAATGGGCTTGAAAGGCAGCCTATTGGAGCGTTACTTCAGATACATTTGGGGACTTTTGCGGGGGGACCTTGGCACATCTTACGTTTCCAAGCAAGATGTGATGAAGGTCTATCTGGAGCGGCTGCCCAATACCCTGAAACTCGCCTCCTTTACCATGATTATCGCGGTAGGCATTTCTGTTCCCCTGGGAATTATCGCTGCCGTACACCAGAACTCCTGGAGGGACACCATCAGTATGGTTCTGGCGCTCTTGGGCCTGTCCATGCCCAACTTCTGGCTGGGGCTTTTATTAATTATCCTGTTTTCCCTCAAGCTGGGCTGGCTTCCCTCAGGGGGATACACCGGGTTTTCCAGTATCCTGATGCCTGCCTTTTGTATTGGAGCAGGTCTCGCCGCCTTTATGACCAGAACCACCCGTTCATCCATGCTGGATGTAACCCGCCAGGACTACTTGCGCATGGCACGGGCCAAAGGCGTATCGGAGCGCAATGTAATTCGCAAGCATGCGCTTAAGAACGCCTTGATTCCAATTATCACGGTCTTTGGTGTTCAGTTCAGCAACGTATTGGGCGGATCTGTGTTAGCGGAGACGGTCTTTGCCTGGCCGGGCGTAGGCAGGCTGGTAGTGGATGCCATCGAGCAACGCGACATTCCCATGGTTACCGGAGCTTTGGTGATGACAACGCTGCTGGTCAGCGTCGCCAACTTAATTATTGATATTGTCTATGCCTATGTGGATCCGCGGATCAAAGCACAATATACAAAATGAGGATGAGCATATGAGCACTAGTACAAATTTAAGAGCTTCACAGAAATACAAAAAGAGAAGCACCTTAGTTACGATGTTTCGGCAGCTGAGGAAAAACAAGGGGGCCATTATCGGTCTTGTTTTGATGCTTGGTATTGTCTCCTTGGCTTTACTGGCGCCAGTGATTTTTGATTATCAGGAAGACGTAATCGGCATGAACATCAGAGAGCGCCTGCAGGGTCCATCAGCCAAGCATTGGTTCGGAACCGATGATATGGGCAGGGACATCCTGGCCAGGGTGGTGTGGGGAGCACGCTATTCAGTGGCGGTAGGTGTTGTGGCGGTGCTGATTGCCTTAGTCCTGGGAGCAACCCTGGGTGCAGCAGCCGGATACATCGGAGGACCCTTTGAGAACATCATCATGCGCCTGACTGACATCTTCTCTTCCATACCCAGTGTTCTCATGGCCATTGCGGTGGTGTCGGCCCTGGGCAAGAGCACTGCGAACCTGATGCTGGCGGTCGGTATTGCCAGTACCGCGCCCTTCGTCCGGGTAGCCAGGGCGGCGGCCATGACGGTGCGTGCAGAAGAATTCATCGAATCTGCCCGGGCCATCGGTATGCCTGAGTGGCAGATAGTTTTGCTGCATGTGCTGCCCAACTGTGTCTCTCAGATCATCGTGCAAGCGACTTTGCGTGTAGGATCCGCCATCATCTCCTCGGCGCAGCTGAGTTTCCTGGGGCTTGGCGTACCTGCCCCGGCCCCTGAGTGGGGGAGCATGCTTGCCTCAGGGCGGGCCTATATCCGCGGTTACAGTTATATGACCCTCTTTCCCGGCCTGGCCATCATGGTCACGGTACTGTCTTTGAACCTGATTGGCGACGGCTTGCGTGATGCACTGGATCCAAAATTAAAACGGTGAAAAAGGTGTACGAGATGAAAGACAACAAGAGTGAATATATCTTAGACGTTGAAAATTTAGTTGTGCGTTACGAAACTGACGACGGAATTGTCAGGGCCCTCAACGGCTTTGATCTGAAGTTGAAATACAGACAGACCATTGGCCTGGTGGGGGAAACCGGCGCGGGGAAGACAACTGCTGCTTTAGGCATCATGCGATTAGTTCCTGATCCCCCCGGCGTCGTAGAGTGCGATAAGCTGCTTTTGGACGGGCGGGATATCCTCAGCCTTCCTGCAGCTAAAATGGACGAGGTGCGGGGCAAGGATATGTCCATGATCTTCCAGGACCCGATGACCTCCCTAAACCCCGTCTTTACAGTAGGGGAACAGATTGCAGAGAGCCTGCGCATCCACGAGGGCCTTTCGGAAAAGCAGGCACTGGAAAGGGCCCAGGAGATGCTGGAGCTTGTGGGCATCCCCAGGGAACGCCATATTGAGTATCCCCACCAATTCTCCGGCGGCATGAAGCAACGGGTGGTTATTGCCATTGCCTTGGCCTGCAACCCGAAGCTCCTGATTGCCGACGAGCCTACTACAGCCCTGGATGTTACCATTCAAGCCCAGGTGCTGGAGCTGATGAATGAACTGAAAGCCACGTACGATACCTCCATCATCATGATCACTCACGATCTTGGCATTGTAGCTGAGGTCTGTGACGAAGTAATGGTGATGTATGCCGGTCGGATTGTGGAGCAGGGCACGCTGGAGGATGTATTCAATCACACCATGCATCCCTACACTGAAGGCCTGTTCAACTCCCTGCCCAACATTCGCAACCGTCAGCGCATGCTCAAGCCCATTAAGGGCTTAATGCCTGATCCGACAAATCTGCCGCCGGGCTGTCCTTTCGCACCTCGCTGCAATTACGCCGACGAAGAGTGCACCAAGCGGGAACCCGGGCTGGAATCTGTCAGCGATACCCACAAAGTAAGGTGCATTGCCTATGAAAGGCCGGGATTCCGCATTGAAAGGAGGATTTCCTGATGTCAGACGTCATTTTAGAGGTGCGAAATCTCAAAAAATACTTCAAGACATCCAGGGGACCGCTGCACGCTGTAGATGACATCAGCTTTACCTTGGAAAGGGGCAAGACCCTTGGCCTTGTAGGAGAGTCGGGATGCGGCAAATCAACCACGGGCAGATCCATACTTAGGCTGATCGAGCCTACATCCGGCGAGGTAATCTTTAACGGTGTTGATGTTACCAAACTGAGTTCCAGGGAAATGCGGAAGATGAGGAAGGATATGCAGATCATTTTCCAAGATCCCTTCTCGTCTTTAGACCCGAAAAACACAGTCAGTCAGATTATTGCAGAGCCTCTTAGGGTGCACAAAATCTTGAAAAACAAGCGGGATATAGAAGACAGGGTGCTGGAGCTGATGGAAACGGTGGGCCTTGCAGAAAGGCTGATCAACAGCTATCCCCATGAACTCGACGGCGGCCGGCGCCAGAGGATCGGGATTGCCCGGGCTCTGGCCATGGAACCTCAGCTGATTATTTGCGATGAGCCGGTTTCCGCCCTGGACGTATCCATTCAGGCCCAGATCCTCAATCTGCTGAAGGAACTCCAGGACCAATACGGGCTTTCATACATTTTCATCACCCACGACTTGTCAGTAGTCAACCACTTCTCCGACAAGATTGCAGTGATGTATCTTGGACAGATCGTGGAAATGGCGCCAACAGATGAGCTCTTCGACAATCCGCTGCATCCTTATACCAAGGCGCTGCTCTCCGCCATTCCGGTGCCGGACCTCAGCCGGAAACGGGAAAAGATCTCCCTGAAGGGGGAAATCACAAGCCCCGTCAATCTGCCGGAGGAATGCCGCTTTGTGAACCGCTGCTTCGAGGCAACAAAGCACTGCCGGGACGGTATCCCTGCATTAAAGGAAGTTGCGCCGGATCACTTTGTAGCCTGCTTCAATGTGGGCTCCGAAATCGATCAGGTTGCGGCAGCAGCAGACCGGGGCGCCTAGCATCAGGATTAGCAAAACATAAAGCCTCCACCCGCGGGTGGAGGCCTTTTCATATTAGGAAAGCCCCCCTGTGGGCGGCGTCTCAGGTCTCATGGTCTCTTTGGCATAGGGCCTAGTCAGGATGAGGCAAAGGACAGAGTTTCCGATCAGTGCTGCGCCTGACCAGAAAAACCATGTGTCAATGCCGATAATTTCCACGGCTGGGCCTGCAATGAGCAAGCCAATTGGCATCTGTAGATAATCGTCATCAGCAGCATGGGAAGAAAGACAGCCATTAGCGGCTTGTTGCGCTTCATTGCAGTGAAGCCCTGCTTCATATCTGCCCATACGCTTAATTCCTCATCAGTTCACGGAATATCAGGAAGGTAACAAACAGAAAGGCATCTTCTCCCTAAGCCGATCTCCTCTCAAAAAAAGACGAACAACACCATCTTGACGTCGCTCGTGCAGAAAGGCGAAATTTTACAAGGAGATCCGGGCAGTAAATCTGCTCATGAAAAAATCTGCCTTTAAGCACAACAAGATAAACCCTGAGGACAGGGCTGTGCCTAAAAAGCAGAATTATAACATGAATACTAGGTACATAAAACTCCTCCACTCTCTCTGATCACAATTCCACGTTCGGGACAAATATGTCTAGTGGAATATGAGATGCAGACCCCAAAGAATCAGGGACAGCGCTGAAACGGCCAAAGCGGCAGAGACCAAGCGTAAGTCTGCCTTGTTCTGCAGCTCTTCCCGCAGAGTGCTGTTTTCTTCCTGTAATTGCACGGTGATTTGTCTCTGCTGATCAATTCTTTCCTGGAGCAGTCCGATCTGCTGCTCGTCGTCGAAAATGCGCCTGGCCAGGTCTGACTGCTTCTTCATGATGTCTTCCTGGGCCTTGAGCTGTTCTATAGTGTTGATCAGTTCCTGCCTGGCCAGATCCGACAGCTCTTCCCGGGAAGCATCCCGCAGCCTCATTTCGATTTCCCTGACAATCGTTCGGTTTAAGGCGATGTTATTGATGCCCAGGCAAAATAAGTACCTGGTGATTTCGCCTACTCTCTCCTGGTAGCGGAAGGTGAGTTTCTGTGCTTCTGCAGCAGTTACCTGGGCCTCGGCCAAGTCTGCAGCAGCGGTTTGGAGCGATTCAATCGCTCCCTTTTTCCTAAACACTCCAGCTGCCTTTTCTTTGGCCAGATCGGCTGACTTTTGGGCTTCCTCGGCTTTCTGGATCGCTTCATTGACCAGAACCCCAAGTTCCTGCAGCTCATCAAACTGCGAGTGGATAGTGGAGACAAGCTTGCCCTCATCTTTTTCCGACCAGGTCTCAATCTGTTCTTCGTCTAGGATGTGCCAATCTTCCTTCATTACGGTTCCATCTCCCAACTAGCCCCTTCTCAGGGCGTCACTGAGTTCTTGCAGCAGTTTCGGGTTATGGCATCTAACTCCAGGCAAATGTTCCGTAATTCTCCCCATGTCCTGCTGCACCTCTGAGATTGCTGCAAGATACTCCGAGGTGGTCTGGTTTATCATAACGTAGGCTTGCTCAAGGGTTTTAGCGGTGTTTTCGGCGGAAATCCAGACATCTGCCTGCCTATAGGAGAGCTTGGCGTTGAGGAGCTGAAGCTGCTGGCTGAAAATCTGAATGCGCTCACTGCGCAGCTTCTCCTCCTGCACCTCCATCTTCCCGTCGGCCCAGCAGGCAATGGCAAATCTGCCGATTCCCACGAAGTTCACCCTGAGTACAAAGTTCCTTAGGAATTCCGGTCCGAAGCCCCCTGATTTGACGGCAGAGCGAATGCTCGCATCGGCCAGGTCAATGGCAGTGAAGGTGCCTGCGGCAATAGTGAGCATCCTGACTACAGTGCGATTCCTGAAGGGCACTGTCCGTGCCCAGTTGATCCCTTTGAAGCTGCGCCCCTCCTGGTATTCCTCGCGAACCCGGTTGAGGAAGAAGACCAAGCGGACCAGAATCTCATTGATCAGGACGGGAAGGGCCTGTTTGCCGAGCTGATGGCCTACCGCCATTTCACTGCGCAAATCAAACTTATTTGTGACAAAGATCTCGTGGAGCTTTTCTGACAGTCCCAGCTTGTTGATGCCTGGAATCATGGAAAGTTCCTTGAGCAGAGAAACGATGGGCCCTGGAATGCCCATGCCGGCCCCTGCTGTTTTCTTACTGCCGGACATGTCGCTGACAAGGTGGAAAAACCAGTTTGCCGCGCCTGCAATAATCTTCTCCTTGAAGCCCCCGCCAACCAGCTCCCCGTTTTCGATCCCGATTTTGATAAATTCGCCTTCCCGATTCTGAAAGTAGGCGGTTTTTGTAAACTGCGTCAGAATAGAGCAGACTAGGCCCAGGGGTGTGGGATGATGGGCCAGATCATCGAGGTGGTGGCTTCTTGCGCTGATCTTCTGGTTCGTACCCTTCCAGACATTGTCACTGGGGATCTTAAACTTCTCCTCCAGGTGCTTAATGGCGCCCTCTAACCTTCCTTCCCCTGCGTAGCCGGTTCTCTCAGCCATCCTTTCAACAAACCGGTTGACCTGTTCGTTGCTCCAGGCTTTTCCCTCTTTGAAGGAAAACTCCCCAACCCAGAGGGCGTCAACGATGCCGGCAATAACTCCGCTGCTTACGGCTAATATGTAGTCCAAGCCATCGGACTGGTTGGTCAGCTTATCAAGCTGAAGGTTGATTTCATCGATTCGTTCCTGGTTCCAGGCAATCTGCTCCTCGACAGTCTCCAGGCCTGCCAGGATTTGCTGCTCCCTTGGGCCACGGGGCCCGGAAGGATCAAAGGGTGTCAGGACATCATACTCCACTGTAAAATCATCGACAGTGTGTTTCAGACTGAAAAGCATTTCCACAGAATCACCTTGCCCTGGTATTTTCTACATCTCTAAAAAGATTCTGACGGGAGAGGAAATTCCCTGCTTGAATAAGGAAACCCCAAGGATCTCCCCGGGGTTTTTGTTAAAGTTACTGCTCTGGTCCGCCTAAGTTTGATCGCCTACCAAGTTTCTCGCCCAGTAGCCGGTGTTGACAACCAGCAGGCCCATGATGGCTTTCAGCAGGTGGACCAGCTGGCTCAGGGGGTAAAGACCGACAATGCCC
>FZPS01000013.1_pt249 | contig 11755 bp, 8 predicted proteins | sample 1817821 | NCBI WGS metagenome assembly FZPS01 (sample SAMEA104158645, study PRJEB21678) | metagenome | place: Germany | collected 2015-04-21 | reverse complement strand
TTTTTGAGCACAGCAGATCAAATATACCAATGGAACCTGCTTGACAGGGAAATATATCTGGCCTTATGGATTGTTATTTTTACTTTGCTGGGCTTTTATCTTCTGGGTAAGATTCGCTTTAAAAACGATTCTCCGACAGACCATGTAGGGGTGTTTCGTTTTAGCCTGGCCATAGCTGTATTTGCTTTTGTTGTGTATATGATTCCCGGTATGTGGGGAGCTTCGCTCAAAGCCATAAGCGGATATTTGCCGCCCTTGTCCACACAAGAGTTTGTGGTGGATTGTTCTGCCGAAGTGTCTGCACCTGTTGTCAAGGGGCCGTCAGCAGAAAGAAAATACAGCGATTTGTTCAGTTTACCTTACGGATTGGATGGCTTCTTCCATTACAATCAAGCCATGGAATACGCCAAAGAGGTCAATAAGCCGGTATTTTTAGATTTTACGGGTTTGGGATGTGTCAATTGCAAAGAAATGGAGGCTCGAGTTTGGAGTGACGCACGTGTACAGCAGTTGTTGAGGGAAGCATTTGTGATTGTGGCCCTTCATTCAGACGCCAGGGCTACGGCTTTACCGGAAGATTGGGTCACGGACGAGCGGGGGAAAGAATTGCGTACCCTGGGCAGCATCAACTCCTGGTTTATGCGCACCCGTTTTCAAGTAAACGCACAACCCACTTATATCCTGTTGGATAACGACGGAACTCCGTTGGTGGCGCCGCGTTCTTATGATACAGACGTAGACAGTTACATAAGGTTCCTCCGGGCAGGACTGGAGGCCTACTCTAAATAAAGCACGATGCAAGACATACAATTTTTCTTTAACAAGCTCAGCGGTTTGTTATGGGGATGGCCTATGATTATTTTGTTACTGGGCACCCATATTTTTTTAACCATCCGTCTTAAATTCCCACAACGTAAGATATTCAAAGGAATAGCCCTTTCCGTCAAAAGCGATGGGGACTCCAAGGGCGATGTAAGCCAGTTTGGGGCCTTGGCTACGGCGTTGGCCGCCACCATTGGTACGGGCAATATCATTGGCGTGGCTACGGCCGTATCATTGGGAGGCCCGGGGGCGGTGTTGTGGTGTTGGTTGAGCGGTGTGTTTGGTATAGCCACCAAATACGCGGAAGGGTTGTTGGCTGTGAAATACCGTATTACCACGTCTGACGGCACTATGATAGGAGGCCCCATGTACGCCCTGGAGCGTGGTTTGAAGATGAAATGGCTGGCTGTATTGTTTTGTGTTTTCACCGTGCTGGCGGCATTGGGTATAGGCTGTTCCGTGCAGTCCAATTCCATATCTACCATGCTGTACGAATCTTTTAACGTGCCTTTGTACGTGTCCGGAGCCGTGACGGCTTTGTTGGTAGCGTTGGTTATTTTCTTTGGGATTAAAGGTATTGCCAGTGTATGCGGAGCGCTGGTTCCCTTTATGGCTTTCTTTTATGTGGCCGGATGTATTGTTATTCTGGCCATGAACGCTTCTTTTTTAGGTAACGCATTGATATTGATTTTTAAATCTGCCTTTACTCCGCAAGCCATAGGAGGAGGGTTGGCCGGAGGAGGGCTGATGGTTGCCATGCGTTATGGGATAGCACGTGGGTTGTTTTCCAACGAATCGGGGATGGGATCGGCTCCTATCGTAGCTGCAGCAGCACGGACAAAAAACCCGGTCAGGCAAGCTCTTGTATCTGCTACAGGAACGTTCTGGGATACGGTAGTAGTATGTGCTATGACCGGCCTGGTGCTTGTAACAAGTATTCTGCGTTATCCTGACATTGATTACAAAGACGGCGCCCTGCTTACAAAGCTGGCGTTCAGCAAGATAAAAATATTTGGACCCATTATCCTGAACGTAGGGCTGATTACGTTTGCTTTTTCCACTATATTGGGATGGGCTTATTATGCAGAGAAGGCCATTGAATACCTGGGCGGGAAAAAAGTAATTTTCTATTACCGCATACTGTGGGTAGTTGTTGTCTTTGTAGGATCTGTTGCGAACTTATCTATGGTATGGGATCTGGCAGATTCTATGAATGCGCTTATGGCCATACCCAACCTGATATCGTTGTTGCTTTTGACAAGTATACTGGTTAAAGAAACAAACAAATACCTGTGGAGTGATAAGTTGGATGCTAATGAGTTTTAAAACGCCCAGCCCAGACCAATGGTAAAACTGTTGGTCAGAAGGCTGTTGTGCAGTCCCAGCAACCAGGTTCCCTGCAGGCTCACACCTCCCAGGCAGAATCCCAGCCCGGCACTAACATAGGAAGGAATACCTTTTTCAGGATTGCCGTAGTGTCCTCCCAGACGCACGGCTACTACCTTTCCGTATAAGTATTCCAATCCGGCCCCTGCTGTAAATCCTCCTGTCGCAAGCAGGTATCCTCCCTGCAAGACTGCATGTACGGCATGCTTGTCCCCCAAGGCCATGTGGGCACCTGTACCCAGTTCTATATGCGCCGGCAGGTGGTACGCTCCGTACCCGTAATTTATTTTTGTTCCCAGATTTTTTGCCGTCAGCCCGATGCTTAAAAAGCCCGGTTTGTACAGCAAGCCCAGATCAGCGGCAAAGGCGTTCCCGGCATGCTCCGGTCCCATTTGTGACCTTATGTAATGCAGGGTAGCTCCCGCGGAAAAGTTTTCGGCAATTTTGTAGGCATATCCCAGGTCAACGGAAAATTCCAGGGGTTTGTAGGTGTCTGTAACATTTCCTTCCGGGTTGGAAAGCTCACTGACAGGGTGCAGGTAACTGCGGAATCCCAAAGAAATGGCATTTTTTTGGCCGAGCATGGAAAAACCGGACAGTGCTGCCAGGTGGTTTGTCCGGCCCGTTTGCCAGAGGGTATAAGAAGCCCCTAGGGCGCCCTTTGTGTCAGATAAAACGGTAGCGGCGGTGTTGTTGTATAAGGAAAAAGCTCCGGTTGTGGCAACGGTACCCGTTCCGCCCATGGCCAGTGTAGCGGCATCGGGCCAAAGGCCCAAAAAAGAAGCACTTTGTCCAAAAGCGGGGATGTTACACATCAAAAAGAAAAAGAACAGAGATGAATATATGCGTTTCATACAGCGTTACAATTTAATAATGGTTTTTGCATACTCTTGTCCGTTGGTACGTACCTTAACGGTATAAGTACCACCGCTCATAGGGGTCATATCTATTTTTGCCGGAAGAAACGGTGCTATTTCAAATGAGCCTTCAAAGACCCGGGTTCCGGTAGAAGAAGTGATGGTTATGTCTGCTTTTGCAGGCTCTCCCATACGGATATGCAATGTATCCGTTACCGGGTTGGGGTACAGATCAACCGGCTGTTTACCGTCACGCACAAGTACCGGTACTGTAACGTGGCAACTTTCACCAAGCGCATCTGTTGCGGTAAGTGTCATAGTGGTCTGTCCGTATGCTTTTGCCGTTACATTCAATTGTTCTCCTGTCAGGACTGTTGTTGCAGGACCTTCGGGATGGAAAGACACACTGTACCGCAGGGATTCTCCGTCATCATCTGTGAAAGTATCCGAAAGAAGCAGGGAGGCTCCTCCTCCCACTCGGTTTAAACAAATGGCGTCCGGCGTTTTTAGTACTCGGGGAGGGGTGTTGGGTAAAATGCTATAGGTGATTTCCAGTTGCGTGGTACCATCATACGGGTCACTTACTATTAGTAAAACAGCGTGATCACCTGCCGTCGAAAGTATGGCATCAACAGATATCTTAACCAGGTTGTCTGAAACAGATAGGAAAAGGGCATCTTTGGCCGGTTCCAGAGCTGCAGTAAGGTTGTGTCCATCAGGATCTGATATGTTGAACGACAGGGTTTTTTTCTCGTGAGCTTTGAGCAGGAGGTGCGTACCTTCCAGAGGTTCAATGGTTGGTGGATTGTTTTCTTTTGTCTGAAATACAAAAGGTTCAGATGGGGCAGCTGTATTTCCTGCATAATCACCGGCCGTAATCTTAAACACGTAGGAAGTGTGGAAATCCAGGTTGGTAACATGAAACATTACGGTATCACCCACCTCCCTGTTTCCGGTACGTACCCTATCGGTACGCAGGGTGTCGCCCGCTTGAGAAGATGTCAGTACCTGGTAGCTGTAGGCCTTTGTATCGTCTTCATCTTTAGGAACAACCCATGACAACCTTATGTTGTTTGAGTGGGCTTCTGCAAAGATCTCTTCTACTTTTTCCGGTGGCACAGTACTTAAAGAAGCAATACTTGCAAAGGCATCAACCACACCGCTTCCCATAGAAGTTTTGTATTCCGGGTAATATTCCAGAAATGCCGGTGATGCATTTTCAATAAGGATGTTTTTTAAGGTTTCGCAGGTAAATCCGGGGCCTCCTGCATGCGATACAATCAGGGCGGCAACACCCGATACTTGTGGACAGGCCATAGACGTTCCTTGCATAAATCCGTATTGGTTATTGGGGAGAGTACTGTATATCTGACCGAAACTATAATGGTAATCACCGCCGGGAGCACTTATGCTTACCCAGTTTCCGTAATTTGAATAGTACGCTTTTTTGTAATTCGGTGCAATGGAAGCTACAGAAACAACCTTTTCGTACATAGCGGGATACGCTACGTTGGTATTCTCGTTTCCGGCTGCAAATACAACCAGCCCGCCCGCCATGGGACCTGTCTGGTTCCCGTATTCATCGTAGCCGGCGTAGTCTATAAAGTAATCAATGGCTGCTTTTGTAATTTCAGGAATTCTTACGACATCTTTATATCCCCAGCTATTCTGGCAGATGACTGCACCGTTATCAGCTGCATATTTTATTGCTCCGGCTGCGTCGCCAATGTTGTTGTATGAGTCCATAATTTGACAGATCATCAGACGTACGCCTTCTTCGGACCCGTTTCCTCCTGCGACACCACATACGCCCATGCCGTTGTTGTTGGTAGCCGCAACAATACCGGACACATGCGTACCGTGTTCTTCAACCCGTATGGTTCCCGTATAATTGATAAAGTTGGCACCGTAAATGTCATCCACTATCCCGTTGCCGTCGTCGTCCACACCTTCTATACCGTTGAGTTCTGCTTCGTTTACCCATAAGTTGTTTACCAGATCGGGGTGGGAGATATCTACACCGGTATCAACAATAGCTACTACTACACGGTTGCTGCCGGTAGTATAGTATTTCCAGACGTCCGTAACGTTGATGTCTGCTCCTGCTATGAACTCGTTGCTTAGGGAGCCGTCGTTGTACAGGTGCCATTGCTTGGAAAAAAAAGGATCGTTGAACGGAAAGAAACCGGCAGAAGTTTCCTGCAATTTTATTTCCGGGACGTATTCCACAAATTCTACACCTTCCATATCTGATAAGCCAACTGCCGTTTTCGTAAGCGGCCTGTCTTTATCAAAAGTGACTGTGTACCACAAATGCAAGCCGGCAGCACGTGTACGGGCTTCGTACTTACCTGCGTATGGAAAAGAACGGCTGACAGATTCTATATCCATGCCTGCAAACAAGTGTTCTGCAGGAGAGTACGAGTCTGTTATCTGCTCTGCCAGCCGGTCGGTTACCTTAATGTGTACAACGCCCGCATGAACATGGTTGGTGTCTTTCAGGTGTTCTCTGTTTTGATGTATTCCCTGTGGTGGGAGTTCCGGATTCTTTTCGCAACCGGATAACAGCAACATAAGTATGCCAATGAAATAAAATGTTTTTTTCATAGAAAACGTGTTGGATTGGCAAAGATAACGAAAAAGCCCCTTGTTCAAGAGGCTTTTTCCAAAATTGAGGGCGATGTAAGATTAAAGTATGTCGTACAAATCCGGCCCACCGGGTAACGAAACGTAGGAGTAATAATCAGTATTCTGCCACCCTCCTAAACCGTCAATATAAATTGCGGGACGTAGTTGAACTACTTTATCCTGGATAAACAAACTTTTTTCATCATGTATTGCCAGGGATGCTCCTAATGCAGAAGGATAATAAAATTTGATAATATCTTCTGCACCACCTTGATAGAGAAGTCCTGCATACCACTGTGTATCCCACATGACATGTTTTTCATCATCAATTACCCAGAATTCAATATATTCACTTTGAGGTCCTCCCAGCCATCCGTCCCACTCAGCTTCCAGAAGCAACTCTTTTGTGTAGGGTTGCATAACCCTCCAGCGATCAAAGCCTTCTGCCTGACGTATCTCTACCGTTGGGATGCTGTAAAGGGTCCAGGTATCGCAGAACTGGCCATTACCCAGGGATATCCAGTTGTATGCCAGGTTTACTTTCACGTCAATATCTTTGACGGCCCCAATAGATGCATCCTGAGAAGCAATGGATAACTTGAGGGTATAGGTGACTCCGATAGCTGCTTCTGATGTCATGGCTATCTTAAGGTCTGCAGCTCCTTCTCCGCTTTCAAAAGTCAGAGAGGCAGGTATTGAAAATACGTTGTGGGATGCCTGCGAAGTAAGAGTTACTGTAGCGGATCCTTCCGTGGTATTCCTAAAGACCTTTATAGAAAATACAGGGTCAGTAGCCGGAAGGGTAAAGCTGGAAGCTTTAGCTGTAAAGCTATATCCTGCAGCATCCGGGGTGTAAATGGGGTTGATTTTTTCTGTGTTGCACGATGCCAAAAGCACCACAAACAGAGAAACTACCGCAAATATGTTAAGTAATTTTTTCATAGTTAGTAATTTTGCTTTCAATTAAACACCATCGTCCATAGGATTCTGATCAACGGATTGATTCAGGTTCTTATTGCCGTCAAATTCAGTCTGAGGTATGGTAAGTACCCATGCATAGGATTCCGGGTTTTGTGTATTCCTGCCGGGAATCAAAGCAGATGTAGGCCATCCCATGGCAGCCGTTCTGGTAAAGCCTTGTTTCAGGCGTCTGATGTCGTAAATACGTCCGTACTCTCCCCACAATTCAATGCGACGCTGGTTAATGATTTCCTCCAGTAGCGAACCGGTTTCGTCCGAGGTAAGAGCACCCAGGGCTGTTCCGGATTTTGTTACGGTATAGTTGGGGTCACGTTTGGCCATCAGCAGCATAAGCAGGTCGCGTGCAGCCTGGTCGTTACCCAGTCGGCATTCGGCTTCTGCCTGGGTCAGGACCATTTCTTCGTTACGCATCCAGATGTAATCACCGGTATAGATACTCATGTCTGCCCATTTGAATTTTTCCTGTTGGTAAGCATCGTCGGGATTCCACCATGCGTTACGCACGTCTGCAGGTCCCATTTTGGCATAGAGCTGTTTGTTGATACGTTTGAAAGCCGTGTTTCCGTAACCGGGTGATTCGGAGTCCATATGCATCAGGAAGGAAGCATAGATACCGGATTGGTCAGAGATAATCTCTGCCCCCCACATTACGTTTTTGGCTTTTACGGAGTTCATCCCGGCCGTAAGGTCAGCTTTGTCTCCAACACTGGTTGACTTGCGTGCTTCTGCCGCGGCATCCCGGGCTTTACTCCAATTTTCCATAGTCAGGTATATGCGGGCGGCAATACCCTGAGCCACGTAATAATCAATGTGGGATTTGTGGGTTTGTCCGTGTGCATCTTTTAGCAAAGCAATACCTTTTTCAATGTCAGCTACGACCAAATCGTATCCTTGCTGTACGGTAGAGCGGGGCTGACCTTCCGTTCCGGCGGCGCTGGGTTCTGTGTAAATAGGAACGCCGGGGTCTGATTCGTGACCTTTGTACGTACGTGCAAAAGATTGCAGAAGCATAAAGTAGCTGTAAGCACGGATGGTATAGGCAGATCCAATGATGTAATTGACATCGGAGGGCAATCCTTCCATGGTTTCTTCTGCAGCAATAATGTAGTTGGCGTTGGCCACCCAGGTGTAGTAGGCATTCCACAAGTCGTAGGACCGCCATGCACTGGAAGTGTAACGAGCTTTAACGTCGTACGTGCAATCGTACCAGAACCAGCCGCTTCCCTGACCGGACATAATGTGGTCTTCACCCATTACGTCGGCCATCAGGTTGTAGGCGGTGATACCAAAGCACTGGTGTGTGTTACCGGTGGTGGACCATCCGGCTGCATACATGGAACGGTAAATACCGTTCAAGGGTACCAGAGCAGCTGTAGCATTTACAAACAGACCGTCTCCCGAGACAGCTGTAGTGGGAGAAGTTTCCAGCGATTCCGGGGTACAGGAAACCGTAGTAACAGCTACCGCTAACGCTATGATAAGAAGAGTATATAATTTTTTCATATTCATTTTCCTCCGTTAATTAAAAGTTAAGGTTAAGACCAATGGTGTATGTCTTGTTAGGAGAATATACGTAGTCAGTAGAACCGGAGAAGTTGTACTGCGGGTCCATACCGTTCAGGTAATTGAACATAGTCATGTTGTCCAGAGTAATGTAAATACGGAGCAGCGATACACCCATTTTTTTGGCGGCAGAAGCCGGCAGTGTGTACCCCAATGTTATGTTCTTAATGGCAAAGTACGATGCATCAATCAGGTAGGCATCGGATGCGGTGTACTTTGCGTTAATGCCGGCACGGGGAACGTCGGTTACGTCACCCGGTTTCTGCCAGCGGCGCAATGCGTTCTTGTTCCATGTATTACCTGTATACATAGGATTCATAGACCCGGTATACAAGCCGTCATACATCAGGCCTCCTATGGAATAGGTGGTCATGACACTCAAGTCTATGCTGTTGAAGAAAGTCAGCTCCATGCTTGCACTTCCGTACAAGTCAGGGATACGGCTTCCGTGATACCATTTGCTGGTTGCTGCCTTGCCATAGTCGGCACTGATATACGGATCAATGGGATTGCCATTTTCATCTTTTTCGTCGTATACCCAGTACAATTGTGCACCATTAGCAGGATCAACTCCGGCAGATTTTGCCATATAGAAAGTCCTGATGGGCAAACCTTCTTTGTAGATATAGTTGCCGCTGACGATCTCGGGGGCATCCTCTGTCAGTTCCAGAATTTCGTTGTTTACCCTGGATCCCAGTAATGTAACTCTCCATCCAAAATCACGGGTATCGATTATCTGGGCGGAAAGAGTCATTTCCAATCCTTTGTTGACCATGGTTCCCGCGTTGGCATCGTAACCGCTAAAGCCGGTAGAAAGGGCCATGGGGTAATTCAGCAACATATCAGAAGTCAGGCGGTTGAAATATTCAAAGTTTAGGTCAATCCGTCCGCCAAACAGTCTGGCATCCAGGCCGATGTTAAAGTTTGCGTTCTTTTCCCAGCGGAGTTCCTTGTTTTCCAGTGAAGAAACAATAGCTCCGGTAAAGCCTGCGTTGGGATATCCCAGGTCATAGAAACTTTGCCAAGCATAAAAAGTTCCCAGATCATCATTACCCTGTACTCCGTAACTTACTTTCAAAGCCAGGTTATTGATCCAGGTAACGTTTCTCATGAAAGATTCCTGGGAAATACGCCAGTTGGCACCTACAGACCAGAAATTCCCCCAGCGGCTGTCTTTGTAGAAACGGGATGTACCGTCTGTACGGAAAGAAGCGGAGAAATAATACTTGTCTTTGAAGTTATAATTGAAGCGCGACAGGTAGGATTCAATCCTGTAGGCCTGTGAGTAGGAGTCTGCGTCTGTAATGGTTGTACCGGGGCGCAATTCCAAAATACCGTCTACCAGGTTGGTTTTTTGAGCTGTCAGGTAGCTGTAGGAGTAGTTGTAGAACTCGTGTCCTAACAGCAAATCAAAGGTGTGATTTCCAAAGCTGCGGTTCCAGGTAAGCAGCTGGTTGAAGGTATAGCTGAGCATACGTCCGTTGCTCTTTGTCAAACGTCCGTTGGAGCTGGCAGCGTTCCCGTGGTACATGTTGTAGAATGTCGTACTGTTGGAATTAACAAAGTCCACTCCAAAGTTGGCTGTCAACTTAATACCTTTCAGGAAGCCTGCACTGTCCTGGTCTGAACCAATAGCCAGGAAGGTACGTGCACTTACGTTGTCACCTGTACTGAGGAATTTATCGTCGTAGAGCGTTCCCACACTGCTGAAATCGTTCAGGTTGGGACGGGTTTTTCCGTAGTCAAGCTGTCTGTTTCCCAGCTCGTCCAGCAGGTCGTTACCGGCGTCGTCTTTAAGCCATACGGGATAGATAGGGGCCATAAACTGGGCGCTGTACCATACGTTGGCATAAGTAGAGCCTGTGTAGCCCGACGAGTTGGATTTCGTCATGGATGCTGACAGGTTCAATCCTGTTTTGACCCAGTCGTTGATCTGGCTGTCAATGTTGGCACGGCCGGTGAAACGTTGGAATGAAGTAGTTTTAAGAATACCGTCTTCATCCAGGAAGCCGAGCGACATCAAAGCTTTTGTTTTAGCCGTACCACCTGCTACCGTAAGTTGGTGTTCGTGGCGGAATGCGTTCAGGTGCTCGATTTCATCCATCCAGTTTTCGTCATAAGCCGATTTAGCATCAGCTCTGACAGCTCCGGTAGCCGGGTCTATTACAGTTGCCCAGGTGTAGTTTTTAAACGGATTGTAGAGTTCCCCTCCCAGCGCGTCTGCCAAACCCTGTGAAGCAAGTGTTCCGGCTTCTTCCCAGGAATATCCGTTATCAAAGCAATAGCTGTTACGCAGGGATTCCCAGGTCATGTTCACGAAATCTGTCTGGTTAACCATGTCGTAACGTTTAAGGGCACGGTTGGAGATACCGGCACTCCCATTATAGGTAATGCTTACTTTTTCTCCTTTGGCTCTTTTGGTGGTTATCATAATAACACCGTTGGCACCACGTGCTCCGTACAGAGCTCCCGAAGAAGCGTCTTTTAGAACGGTCATGCTTTCAATGTCCGCCGGATTGATGGAGTTCAGGGAACCGTTAAAAGGAATACCGTCCACAACGTAAAGAGGTGTCTGGCTTGCGTTGATGGAACCGTATCCACGGATGATTACAGAGGCACCGGACCCGGGTTGTCCCGAACCGGAGGTGGTAATCACACCGGTGGACATCCCGTCAAGAGCCTTGGTTACGTTGGCAACAACGCGCTTGGACAGTTTTTGGCTGTCAAGGACTGTTGCCGAACCGGTCAGAGACTCTTTCTTAGCTGTACCGTATGCCACAACCACAACGTCTTCCAGTGCAACGACATCGGGGTGCATGACCAGGTCAACCACCGCCCTGCCGTTAATCTCTGCATTGACAGTCTGCATCCCCATAAAGGTAAAGCGAAGGATGTTGTTGCCCGTAGGTACGTTAATGGAATACGAACCATCCAGATTTGTTTGTGTGGAAATAGTCGTTCCAACCACAACCACTGTCACATAGGGAATTGGAGCACCGTCTTCACTGGATGTAACCTTACCGGTTACCCTGTGTTGAGCGAACAATGCCGAAAACCCCATCATGACTGACAAAGTCAATAAAAGGAATTTTTTCATTTGTCTTGTTTTTAGGTTAGTAAATAGTTTATAGGGTTAATCTTATGTAAAAACAATTCTTAATAAACAAAGATATACAATTATTTTCAATAGGGAAACAGGTTTTTACATTTTTATATATTTGTACGCATGAAATATGCAATGAATTTTTTTCCGTTGCGCGAAGTCAAGCGTTTTGACCTAGCCAAAGCGCCCAGGCCGGTAAGTTGGTATTTACGGCCTGTCATTTGGCTGCTTACGTTTCCCCAGTTTTGGTTCAAGCGTTCAAAAATCACCAAAATAGGTATGGAACAAGTAAAGCCGCCTTATTTGTTGTTGTGTAATCACAATGCTTTTTACGATTTTACCGTAGCGACTGTGGCCGTTTTTCCACACCAGCCTTTTTATGTAGTGGCCATAGACGGCTTTATAGGCCTGGAAT
>FZPS01000182.1_pt162 | contig 11766 bp, 12 predicted proteins | sample 1817821 | NCBI WGS metagenome assembly FZPS01 (sample SAMEA104158645, study PRJEB21678) | metagenome | place: Germany | collected 2015-04-21 | reverse complement strand
ATCCGAGGGAACAGTTATCGACTTAAAGATAGGATCAGAGCCGGAATTTATGGGACACCTAATTCTAATTCATCAGGTTAAAAAGCTAAGAGGTGGGTCAATTTAAGGCCGGCCTTGACACTATACTATCGAAATTCAGTATGTAGACAAGGAACACGATAAATCAATGCGGGAGGTTTATGGTCTTAGTAATAGTGACAGGAAGTAAATATTAACCTATGGTCCCATGCCGGAACCATTGGAACCAACTCTCCGGACAGGGTGATTCCGACAACCGGAATATTCAACAATCCATTGCCGGGGTATCTTTGTTTTTCCTGTAATCAACAAACCTGACAGAAAGAGATTTGCTGTGCATGGTCAAGGCGAAGAGAGAATATCAGGTTATTTTCGTTCCGAGAAAGGAGCTAATTACTTTTGTCATATTCGTGGTTTTATATTTACAGTTAAGGAACAAGGTAAGAACGTACTGAGTGTTCAGGCCAAACTTTTCAGTCATCTAAAGAGCGACTATTTTACTAACCCGAAGATAGGCTGTGTAGCTACTTCAATTATTGCAAAACACAGGTACATCTGATCTGCAATCTCTTCCCATTATCTTTTTATTCCTGCTATTGACTTTTTCTTCCTTTAGGTGTCTCTTTTCATGGATGCCTCCTTTCATTCTTCTTTATTCGTAAATCATCTCATGGGAAGCCACTCTTTTCAACTTTGACTAAAAATAGTATAGTCCAAAAAAAGTATATGGCTTTTATGGTATTGAGTATTTCTCCTTGGTCATTAAATACTTTTTCGGGAATAATTAAGTTGAAGAAGAACTAAAAAAACCTAATCTCTACAGCGACTTTCTTCCCAAGCATTTTTAGCTTCATTCACATAAAATTTTAGTTTTTCTAAATTTACCTTTTTTCGCCAACCCAAGGGGAGAGAACCATCTTCATCAACCATCGAAGAGTAAACAACACACCCATCTGCAAACTGAAAGGTATCCCTAAGGTTTTCCACACTGCTGCTTCCACCTAAAAAAATTGGTACCCCGGAGCTATTTTTCGCTATTTTTAGCATTTCTAAGGATTCAGTAAAGGAAAATCCAGTAATAATAAGAGCGTCCGCTCGACCAAATACAACTGCTTGTCGACACATTTCTTCTAGGGGAATAGCAGCAAGTGGTACACCAGTACGATCATATACATCAGCCATAACGGTGGTAACAGAACTAAGTCCAAGTTCCCAGATCTTTTTTTGAAGTTTATCAGCACAACCTTCAACTATTCCGTCAGCTTTAACCATAGCCCCAAGATATACCTTAATCCTTACAAAATCTAAAGGTATAGCTCGAGCTATTGCAGTTAATCCTTCTACGTCATGCTCCTCCAAATTAATACCCAACGACACTTTAAATCTCTCTCTCAATTTTAATCCAAAGCGAGTTAAAATAGTCAAGGTCTCAGGTGAAGCAGGTTTGCTACTAGGGAAGTGGCATCCATTTTGGATAAATATACCTTGTACACCCCCTTCTATCCATTTTTCTGTTTCTGAAAACAAAAATGATTCAATTTTTTGTAACAAGTTCTCGCTTACTTCACTAACATACGGTGGAAGAAATGGTGGAACATGCAAAACTCCAAGTATAACCGGCGATTTAATTTTGACATCAGGGCCCAATAACATTGTTTTCACCTCTCTTGGTTTTTATCCTTTTATTCCGCTCATAGTTATACCTTCGATATAATAGCGTTGTAACGAAAGGAAAACCACAATTACGGGTATTACAGATACCATTACCCCAGCAAAAGTTTGTCCCCAGTAAGTGACTTCTTTAGTGGTTAAGGTTGCAATACCTACTTGAATTGTCATGTTGTTCCTGCTCTCAGTAATCACAAGAGGCCAGAAAAAGGCACTCCATGCCCAAATAAACTTCATAATTGCTAGTGTAATTTGAGCAGAAGTAATGTTTGGTAAAATTACGTGCCAATAAATTTGCCAAAACGAACAACCGTCAACTTTAGCTGCATCATCTAAGTCTCGTGGTATGCCGTCAATAAACTGCCTAAGAAGGAAAATACCAAAAGGTTCAGCAATCCACGGTATTATAAGAGCCCATAAAGAATCATAGAGTCCCATGTTTTTGACAATAGTGTACGTAGGAACTACAGTAGCTTCAATTGGTACCATCATTGTAAATAAAACAAGAAAATACAAGGCTTCCTTGCCTTTAAACCGTGACCTAGAAAAAGCATAAGCTCCCATAGAGTTTACAAACCAGCTTGATATCACCATTACAATCGCAACAAAAAGACTATTCAACAGAAAAAGGCCAAATCCCTTATCTATTAAAACAGCTAGATAGTTATCCACTGTCCATTCGATGGGAATAAAAGTATGCAAGCTTAAAGGATATGAATATTGGAATATTTCAGCATGAGGTCTAAGGGATGAGAAAAATGTCCAAAGTAAGGGAACAAGGAAAACTAAACAGATCAAGGCAAAAACGGTATAAATTCCAACAACATGCAAAAAATTCTGTTTTATTTTCATAACTATTTTTCTCCTTAGAACTTAGAAGTTTTCTCTACCAACAAGTTTCATCTCAACCAAACTTAATAAAACTAAAACCAAGAAAAAAAATACCGAAAGGGCATTTGCATAACCCGCTTGGTTATACACAAAAGCGTTTTCATAAATATAGTAGATTAGATTACGAGTAGAATCCATTGGGCCACCACGAGTCATGATATAAACCGAAGCAAAATCTTGGAAGGTAAAAATCGTAGTAACTACTAGAACATACATAGTGGTCCTTTTTAACAAAGGAAGCGTTATTTTAAAAAATGTACTCCAGGATGAAGCTCCATCAATAGAAGCAGCTTCATACAGTTCACCAGGAACGTTTTTAAGACCAGCAAGAAAAATAATCATGCTAAAACCAATGTCTTTCCAGACGGCCGATAGAACAATCGATGGCAGAGCTTGGTTAGGGTTAATAAGAAATTCTTGAGGTGGGATACCAAAGAAACCTAAAATAGCATTAATAATGCCATATGTTGGATGGTACATAAGATTCCAAATCGTTGCAGTTGCAACAAGGGACATCACAACTGGAACAAAAATAACTGTACGAATAAATGTAACTCCCTTAAACTTCATATTTACATACAAGGCTAATAAAAGAGCCACTATCACTTGAAGAGAAACTCTCATCAAAGCATAAAGAAAGCTTACTTTCAAGGAATTAAAAAACAATGGATCTTGCATCATAGTTTTAAAATTTTCAAGACCTACAAAAGTTCTTGTACTACTCAAAAAGTAATAATCATATAGACTTAAAGAAAAAGCTTTTAATAAAGGCCACAAACGAAATATAATTATTCCAGCCATAACTGGTGCTAGAAAAAGGAAGACTTGATAAGAATTCTTCTTGGAAGTGTTCATATTATTTACTAAACCTCCCTATAGATTAATTAATGCGAGGAGAGTAACTAAAAAACTCTCCTCGCATTAATTCTACTTTTCAATTATCTACGATATTTATTCAACTGCCTTTCTATTTCGTTAACCATCCGTTCAACTGTTTTTTCAACATTAGCACCAGCGATAATATCAGACATTGCTTTTGAGAAAAGAGCATCATATTCTGTGAACCCAACGGTTCTGGGGCGCACATAACCCACGTTGAACAGTACATCTCGCATAAGCTGCTGTGGATATGAGTCGTAATCAGAAATTTCTTCATAAACCGATTTTAGAGCTGGTAACTGCCTCAAATATTTAAACATTATTAAAGAAGCTTCTTTACCACCCATATATTTTATTAATTTAGCTGTTTCTTCGGGATATTGACTTTTAGCTGATAAACAATAGTGAAGACTTCCAGTATGGCTAATCATAGTTTTGAAATAAGGTAAAGGAGTTATCCCATATTCAAAATCCGGATAATTAACTTGCGTTGCGCCGATAAGTGACTCATTCTCCATAACAGTAGCACATTTACCAGTCTGAAGCATATCAGGCATTGGTACTTTAGGCACAACTTTCCATTCATTAAAAAGATCGGCCATAAAGTTAAATGCCTCCAGAGCTTCAGGAGTATCAAGATATCCTTTCACAGAAAGACCATCTGGGGAAATCGCAGCAAAAGTTGTAGAATCTTTCTCGCCATTTGAACGCACAATATGTCCCCAATCGTAGAAAGAAGGAGAATGCACAATTCCAAGCCCATAAATATCAATACGCCCATCTTGATCGACATCTTTTGTCATTTTTCTTAAAACTTCAAGTGCCTCTTCCCAGGTCCAAGCTTTATCAAGTTCTACCGGAGGTTGAATCCCTGCTTCGTCAAACATGGTTTTATTGTAAAACAGAGCCTGAGCAGATTGTGATTCTGGCGGACCATAAAATTCGCCATTCCACGTAGCATCTTCAATTGAGGCTGGAAGTATATCATTCATTTCTTCTGTAGTATAGTATTCTGTCATAGGTGCTATAACTCCATTATCTGCAAAAAAGGGCAGTAAAGGACAATCTACATAGAAGATGTCAGGTGGGTTTTCACCCGTTGCAGCGAGGGTAATCTTCCTCTCCAGCTCTTCCCAAGGGAAAAAGAGAGCATCAATTTTAACATTTGGATTGTTTTTCTCATAATTTTCAAAAATTTGTTTGTGTGCGATCTCACGCCCAATATTTGCCGCACCCGTTTGGCCGTAAAACTTTATAACAACACCTTGAGCAAAAGCTAAACTATAGAACAACATAGCAAATAACACTATCATAACTACCAGGCTAAGTTTTTTCTTACTCACGTTATATCCTCCTCTCAGTTTTCTAAATAAAAGCAATACTTTACACACAACTACACAAGACTAAATGCCCCCAGGCAGTTATTTAAATTCAAAATTCATCAATCATTTTTTTATTTCCTCCTCTCATTTTATTTAATAAGATAAGACACCAGAAGATCCGCCATAAAGGAAAAGAAGGCCAAAAACTGCAATTGAAAGTGCTCCTATTTTTCGAGGAGTTACAAACGTCCTTTCCATTTCAGGATATCCCTTACTATTGATCCATAGGGCCATCGCAGTTTGACCAATGAAGAAAATACTAAAGAATAACCCTTCACCCACAAAAGTAATAGACCAAGTTTGAACTATTATCAATAAAGTATTTATAACACCAACTAAGTAAAGGTAGGTCTTTTGGTGGAGAACAAGATTTAAAAACTTTTTATCACTCAAAAAACACCAAATGCCGAGAAGAACAGTACCTGGCAAAAAATAACTTAAGCTAGCTCTTAGTATATCCAAATAAGCTGCTACCCCTACATTCAATATACCAGTAAAGGCAACACAAAAACCAGCAAAAAAGGCGACTAGAAAACCAGCAAGTGATAATGTTTCAAATTCCCTGCTAGAAAATTCCGCCGATAGCCCACAGCCTAATATAAGAACTAAAAATCCGAACATGCGCAGTAAAGAAAACGATATCTTTGGGATACCCATTAAACCCAAATGATCAAATATAAGAGAAAAAAATATTTGAGAAGATAAAATTACTAATGTAGCTCTATATAGACCTAGGCTCTTTGTAGCAAAAATAATCATGATAACACCTAAGATATTAATAAATCCAGAACTCCAAAGATACCATGGAAGAATCTTAAAGTTTAAATTGAGAATTTGACTAGGGTCCTTTAAAACAATAAGTGTTACACAGCATAAAGTACTTGTAGCAAAAAAAACCCAAGCCGCACCAAGATCGCCAAGATCTTTTGACAAGGAAACATTAAAAGCGTTCCCAATACTAGTTCCCGCACCTACTATGAAGCCTAAAATCAAAGAGATAAGTTCCACTTTTTTATATTCTCTTTAACAAAAGAGATCCTTTCATTCAATTCATCTTTATGCATAAGTAAGGTGAGTGCTAGTTGATCAGCTCCTCTACTTGAAACTGCAAATGAAGCTACTGCATTACCACAAATAGCACTACTTAAAAAATCTTTTGTTAAAATAAACCCTCCCAAAAAACCTCCACAAAAACAATCACCAGCTCCCGTAGGATCTATAGATATTGTGGGAAACGAAGGGATGCTTAAGAAAACTCCCCTCTCTCTTTGGAAAAACAGAGAACCCTTACTGCCTCTTTTAACAACAATCACTTCCGGTCCTAATTCTGCCAAGCTCTTTATGGCGTCCTCCAAAGAAAGGCTAGGGAAAAGAAACTTTACCTCCTGTTCACTTGGAAGAAAACAATTAACTCTTCTTAGAGTGCTTAAATGAGCTTTAAGTATTTCTCTTTCATTCACTCTTTCAACTGGTGCATCCATAACTATTATTGCTTTTTGATTAATGCTCCGTATTCTATCAACCCACTCTTTTTGTAAAATAGCCTTAGCTGAACAAATTAGAACTCCTTGAAAAGAAGAAATAAGGTCTTCTGAATAATCATAGGGATCTGGGAAAAAGGTAAATTGGAAAAGATTGTCGAGTTCTTCCTTCCACAAATTAAGGTCCTCAAGATACTGTTTAAGTTTTTTATCGGATATTAAGCTATCAGAGGCATTTTTAATTAAACTTTCTATTTTAGAAACTTCAACAATGTTTTCTCGGTCACCGTCTAACTGGTATTTCATTATTGTCATAAAGTCGTGAGGTCTAGATAGTTTGTGGATATTATTTATATCAACACCAGCCTTTTCGAGTGCTGATAACCATTTGGCTGGGAAATCGTCACCTATGCGGCTTAGAAGTTTTGGGGAACTAATAAATGGCGTAACACCCAAAGAAGCAAAAGATCCATTTCCTCCCATAAGATGAACAAGCTTATTTTCTGAAACTACATAATCATGTACTAATTTACCAACTACGGCAACTAAGGGTGGTTTATTGCTCAATTTTTTTGTCTCCTTCCAACGGGCGCTCCCAATTAGCCTTAAGTTTTGCGTAAACTAAATGTAACCCAAACAGGTGCAAAGGAAGTACGGTAACAAAGGGACTAAGCTCTGATAATGTTTTGGGAACATAAATTACTGAAGAAGCAATTTCATCAAGTTCAGAAGTTTGACAAGTAATGAGAATAGTCTCTCCACCCCAATTCAATGATTCTTCTAAAGTATCCTTCCCTCTACAAAAATCTTCTTCTCCTGTAAGAATTAAAAAAAGAGGGTCACCCTGGTGAAGAGTCATGAAATGGTGAAATTCCTCTAAGTGAATCGGAACAGCGTAGTCCTGGCTCCACTCTTTTATCTTAGCAGCACCAAAATTAGCTACCCCCCAATTAGGCCCAGCACCGCTAAAGAAATAAATATTTTTATTGACTAAGGATTCAGCCAACTTTTTCATTGGAATATCTAGCATTTTAATAGTTCTATCCATTAGATCTGCAGTATAAAGTAGTTTTTCCTTTAAATTTTCATAATTTTTAGAAAGACACGCACCAACGAACAATAAAAGCCCTGCCATAGCAGAAGTGCTAGCTTGCGTAGGCCAACCAATCCTGGTTGCTTGAATATGGAAGGTATAGTCAGCAAATTTTTCTATAGATGAGCCAGGAGAATTAGTAAAAGCAATGGTTAAAGCTTCCTTTGCTTGACCCCCTCTTATTGCATCAAGCACTGCTTCAGTTTCTCCAGAAGAGCTAAAACCTATTAAAAGAGTTTCTTTATCTATAGAAATTGTTGGATATTTATTTAATTCATAAGCCTGAAAAACATACGTTGATAAATTTGTTATTTTATAAACAGCTGGTGCCATGGCTAAAGAAGCGTAATAAGAATCGCCGCAACCAAATAAGACAATTCTTTTAATGCATTTTAATCCTTCCTCCATTTTTTCTAATTTCTCATTTTCTAGTTCTTTCTCAATATGGTTAAGGGTCCTTTTGAGTGCAATAGGCTGCTCTAAAAGTTCTTTTCTGCTTGCCTCGATTCTCATCATACGATATGAATTCTTCAATCAAAACACCTCTTCCTCTTCCAAAATTTGCTGAAAAACACAGCTTAAGGTTTATAAGGTATTACTTACATAACCAAGGATCAAGGTAATAACCCATCCTTTTTAGTACTAGCTCTAAACTTATACTTGTCACCACGAAAAACTTGAATAGAAAATTCGACCGGCCGCAAGTCAGAATTATATACAATACTAGTAACTCTTAAGGAAGGGAGGTTAACATCGGCTTCTAAGAGAGAAGCTTCGTCTTTGCTAAGCAAAGATGCTTCTACTATTTCTTCTTTATACGTCAGACTAATACCAAGATCATTACGCAAATAATGATAAAGAGAACCTGAATAATCACGGTTAGGATCTAATCCTATATCTAGTGGCAAATAAGAACTTCCTATCATAACTGGTTCATCATTAAGCATTCGTAGACGCCTAAGAAAAAAAACTTTTGCTCCAGTAGGAAGTCCGAGTCGTTTCTGAAGATGAATATCTGCAATAAATATTTCTCTATTCAAAACAGCAGAGGAAATCCTAAATCCTCGAGAAGACATCTCTTCGCTAAAAGACATCAATTTAGGAGTATCTTTAATCAATTTCTGGTTAGCATTGACAAAAGTGCCCTTCCCGTGAACACGTTTTATATATCCTTCTTGTTCCAGTAAATCTAGTGCTTTTCTAACAGTAACCCTACTTACTCCAAGGGTTTTAGCCAACTCTCTCTCGGAGGGTAATTTATCAAAAGGTTTAAATTGTTTATCTTCTATTCCAGAAACCACGTAATTTAATACTTTGTAATAAAGAGGAAGATTATAAGCAACCATCATAAATTCTCCCTTAACATTCTTTATTGGTATGTAATGGTATTATAAATAATACCTTTTTTTTGTCAACCCCTCACGAGAGACTGTTTGAAAATTCTTCCTATACCTTAGGGTTACAAAGAAGATAAAAAGGATATTTCCTATATTCCAGAGGGCAAGTCAAGAAAGACTAAATGAAAAGCCATCTTTTCGGTACGTTTTTCAAGATAACCGCCAAACACATCCCAAAATTATATTTGAGTATTACTACAGGTCATTCTTGACCCAGCATCAAGTCCTTGTGGTGAGATATTACTGTGGTTTACAGAAGGTTTTTCAAATCATGCTTTAGTATATTTAGTTTTCCTCCACTACTCGCCCCTTTTCATACACCGTCCGGGCAAAGACGCTTCCATCTCCTCCATACTCAATCCACTCTCCGTCTCTCTGGTCATTGTGATACATTCCTTCAAAGTGTTTCTTTCCCCCGGGGTAGAAAATCACCCACAACCCCTCTTTTACTCCTTCTTTGTAAGTTCCTTCAGTTTTGGGAACGCCATTGCGGAGGCACTCTCGCCACACTCCATCTTTTTTCCCGTGGCGATATGTCCCCTGAATCATAATTTGTCCATTGTCATACCATTTGGTGAAGATGCCGTGTTCTACTTTCTTTCCCTCCTCGATGTAGTAAGTATACTCAAGTTTTAATTCTCCCCCGGGATAGAATTCACGATAATAGCTCACCGCAACACCCTCAAACACAGTTCCTTCGCCAGCTTCTTCAAATGGTGATATCTCGTTCTCTTCAGGTAAAAAAACAACCTGGAGGGAGGCCCCTCCTTCCTCCTCGGGAATCTCCTCCTCAATGCTTCCCTCCCCCCAGACATCCTCATCGTAGAGAGCAAGAGCCTTCTCCTCATAGAGTGAGGAGCTTTCTTCTCCTCCCACCACCTCAACAATGTCTTCAGAAACAACGTCTCCCTGCTTTCTCGTAACAATAGCTTCAGAAACTCTCTCTTTCACCTTACCCACCCGGGCTTCGGCTACAAAGATGAGTTCCTGATCCAGAACCTCCCCGGTCTTGGGGTCTACAATGGCTTCGCCAGGGTGGAAGATGCGCACAAGATCTCCCACTTTGATTCCCGAATCCCGGCCTAAATTGAGATACACAGTGTTACCGCTCACCTGTACCACATACCCTTCTATAGGACGCGAAGCAAACTCACCTATTCCTTCATCCATGCGTTCCACAAAGGTAGTGACAATCTCCTCACAGGCAACATTCACCGCAGAAATGATGTCCTGACTCTCCTGGGAATAGACATCGAGGCTACCAATGGCCAGGCCTACTGTAGAACGAGAGGCTTTTTCCTGCTTCACTTCAGAGTAAAGTATTTCTCCTGTCTGCACATCCACAATACGCACAGTGAGAGTAACAAGGGTGGCACCACTTCCTATTTTAACCGGACCAACACGCACTCCTTCCCTGCCCCCGGAGGAGATGCCCGTAACGCTTCCCGTCACTACAAAGTGAGCTCCCACCATCTTCCCCAGTTGAACAGCAGTGGAGGGATCCACAAGACCTGAGAAGTACTGGAAGCCTTGCTCGGTTACGAGATTCTCGAGTTTTCGTCGTTCAAAGACCCGGAAGCGGTTGCTATTTATGAGAGCGTTAATCATAAGGTCGGTGAGGGCGTTGGGAAGCGTCTGCTCATATTGAAGACCGGGAACGGTAATATCAAATCCTACCACCACAACCGTGGGTTTGGTAAGAGAAAATAAAGGCCCACAGGGGAAAAGGAGAAAACAAACAATTAAGATAAATATAAACTTTTTCACCAGTCTTCACCTTTCCCGCCCTGAATACCTACTTCAACCTGTATCTCAGTCTTTGCATCACCCCCGGAAGGAGAAGGAAGTTCCCGTAACGTAGCAGTGATGGTAAGCTCAGGACGGATGAGCACCTTCTTCACCCAGTTTTCATAACCCGCCAGGCTTATAGCAATTTCTACCACTTTCCCGTCTTCTAATGTGAGCTCACAGGGAGTGTTTCCCCAGAAAAGCCCGCCAATTTCTACATCTGCGCCCGGAGGTACAGAATCAACAAACACACGCACCTTATCCGCTTCAGGTACAGGCTGTGCAGCAATTTGCATCATTCTCTGGTTAAATCTCCCCACCAGACGGCGGATAGCTTCCTGCATGAGATTCCCCAGAGCTTCACGTGCCTCTCCTGAAATCTTGACACTGGTGAATTCAAAAGGAAGGTTTTCCCGAGAGAGGGTAACCTGATCGGTAAACACTACCGTCCCTCTTTCAGCATCAACTACTCGAAGGTTCAGCGTGAGAGAAACAAAGGACCGGCGGGTGGTGATGCCGTATCCCCGGAATTCTGTAGTCCGGGAAGAAATGTCAATGATGTTTCCCATGGCCAGGTACCGGGCTCCCAGCATTTTCCCCAGCTGAATGGCATATGACGGGTCTACAAGGCCTGAAGCACTGCTAAAACCAATCTAAGTGAGAGAACGATCGATGGACAATCGGTCGACAAGGGTGAACCGTCCCAGGTCGAGAAGCGCGCTCTCTAAAAACTGCAAACCCATATTCTCCACATCAGGAACACGGACTCGAGAGTGGTTCTCAAAAGCAACCACAGCAAGAATGGGAAGTTCACTGGAGAAGGCAAAAAAAGTAAAACCCGTAAGAAGCGCAAGCACCCCGAAAAATATTATTACCCTCTTCATAATAAACATCTCCCCCTCTGTATTATTTTGCGGGATGGCGTAAACAGTGCGACAGAAAAAGAAGCAGTTTTTGTTGTAGTAAAATTTTATAACCATTACAGAAAGCTGTCAACTTCCGAGTAGACTAACGATTTTATAACTCCATAACCCGGGAGTTGTAATGGGGCGTCCGCCTGGTGCTAAAAATTCCGCCCCTAACTCATGGTCGTTTTCCCCTCAACAGACAACGTGCCATACAGGGTTTATTTCGTTCATTCTCTATCACTGATGCCTCATCCTTTCATT
>FZPS01000014.1_pt576 | contig 11766 bp, 10 predicted proteins | sample 1817821 | NCBI WGS metagenome assembly FZPS01 (sample SAMEA104158645, study PRJEB21678) | metagenome | place: Germany | collected 2015-04-21 | reverse complement strand
TTCAGTAGTCACAGGCTTGTTCAATAAATTATAAATTAATCCCCTGTAATTATACTTATATAGATCGCTATTATTAATAAAACCTTCTAATAATGTTTTTGCTTTTTCATACTGCTCTTTTGATACTTCAAGTTCTATTATTGTACCAGGTAAGTTTTCATTAAACTTATATACTCCTTCATTAATATCTTCTCTTCTAAATCTTCCTACAAAAGGATTATAAGTATTTCTTCTTGCGAAACTATACATATTATTAAGTTCTTTATCTAAAGATATAGCTGCATGAGTATATTGATCATTTGTTACTATATGAATAAGATTAGATATTACAGTATTGGTTCTTGTTAAAACAATATATAAATTATATTTTCCCATAATTAGTCCCCCATATTTATATTATACGATATCTAAGTTACTATAATACCTTAGACATTGTACCCCCTTTTGGGTATAAATTCAACTAGTATTTTAGTTTGCTTTTACTTTATATATTAATTATGAGTTATGGAACTTAAAACCCAATGAAGGATTTCTTAAAAAAATCTTAATTTCCAAGTAAAATTTCTAATCTTTTGTTATAGCTGTTTCTGACTGCTTTTCTTTATTGTCATCATCTACCTCATCTTTGAGAGCTTTATGGAAGGAAACACACATTATTAAAAGAATAAATGCAAAAGGTAGTGCTGCCAAAATTGACATTGTCTCTAATCCTTTTAGTCCTCCACTTAAAAGCAATATTATTGCAATAGCTGATTGTAAAATTCCCCATATAAACTTCACTTTATTCTTGGGATTATTATCTCCTTTGGAAGACATCATTCCTAAAACAAAAGTAGCTGAATCTGCAGATGTTATAAAGAAAGTTACAATAAGAATTGTTGCAATTAAGGAAACAATTATACCTAAAGGAAGGTTTCTTAAGGTAACAAATAATGCCGAAGTTAAATCTTGCTCAACTGCTTTAGCTATTTCTATTCCCTTAAACATCTCCATGTTAAGTGCAGTTCCTCCGAATGTAGCGAACCAAACAAAACTAAAGAAGCTTGGAATTAATAATACACCTAGAACAAACTCCTTTATTGTTCTTCCCTTTGATACTCTAGCAATAAAAGTACCAACAAATGGTGCCCAAGCAATCCACCACGCCCAATAGAATAAAGTCCAATCCCCTACCCATGTACCTTTTGTAAATGGAGTAAGTCTTAAACTCATATTAATTATATTTTGGCCATAATCTCCTAACGTTGTTACAAGGGTATCAAATATAAAGGATGTAGGGCCTAAAAACAGCACAAATAAAAGTAGCCCTCCTGCTACTCCAACATTTAGATTACTTAAAATTTTAATTCCTTTATCAACACCAGTTGTTGCAGAAATTAAAAATAAAACTGTAACTATAGCAATTATAATTATTTGTGTTCCTAATTTATTAGAAATACCAAAAACTTCATTAAGTCCTCCATTAATTTGAAGAGCCCCAAGTCCTAAAGAGGTGGCAACTCCAAAAGCTGTAGCTATGATAGCTAGAATATCTATAATCTTTCCTATTGGTCCATGAATTTTTTCTTTTAATAAGGGATAGAAAGTGCTACTTATTAAACCATTGAATCCCTTCCTAAAATTGAAATATGCTAAGCTTAAGCCAATAACTGTATATATTGCCCAAGGATGTAGTCCCCAATGTAAAAAGGAATACCTCATAGCTGCACGTGCAGCTTCAGGAGTTCCTCCTGTTAACCCTAAAGGTGGATCAAGATAGTGCTGAATAGGCTCTGCTACTCCCCAAAAGACAAGACCTATTCCCATACCGGCACTAAACAACATACTAAACCAAGTAATATTAGAATATTTGGGACGGTCACTATCAGCTCCTAATCTTATATTTCCATATTTACTAAAAGCTAAATATACAGAAAAACCAAGAATTAAGAAGGTGGTTAAAAGATAGAACCAGCCAAACTTATCAATAGTAAAACTTAATAAATATTCAGCAGTTGCTGATAAATTTTCTGGTGATATGACTCCCCATAATACAAATACTGAAATAATTATTAATGATATGTAAAATACCATAAAACTCCTCCTTTGATTTTTATAAGTAAAAACGCACTTATATATTATAACAATAGAGTAAACAACTTGTCTATATATATAAAGTTGCTGCATTATACAAGTTGTTACTTAATATTGAATATTTTTATACTCCTAGATTTCCCAAACACCTTCTTTTTATGTGTAAATTTTTTTACTTGATAAAATAACAAGAAGATGCTCTGTAGTTTCCTACAAAACATCTTCTTTTTTACAATCAATTATAGGGCATATTCTTTTTTACCTTTTGATAATATTCTACTACTTAATAATCCTATAATAAATCCTATAAGTGCTGGTATTAGCCATCCAAATCCATAATCGAAGGCTGGCAGGTATAAATGTGCAAATTCTATAAGTTCTGTTACTATTGTATTTCCCTTTAGGCTTTCTGGAAGTGCTTGCAATAAATCAAAAATAGCTGCAATAACAGTAAATCCAGTGGTCCATCTATAAATAAATTTATCTTTGCCTATCAATGGATATAACAGACCTAATAATATTAAAGTAATTGCTAAAGGATAAAGGAACATAAGTACAGGTATAGATAACTGAATTATATTATTTAATCCAAAGTTAGCAATTGTAAATGAAAATAAGGTAAATATAATTGCATAGCCTTTATAAGAAATTGAATTCGGGAATAATTTGCTAAACATTTCAGAACATGAAGTTATTAAACCTATTGCTGTTTTTAAACAAGCAGCTGTTACAATTCCCGCTAATAACACTTGACCTATAATAGCAAAATAATGATTGCTAACCATAGATAAAATAATTCCACCGTTATCAGCGCTATCAACACTGCCTAAACTTGTTACTCCTAAATATGCTAATGATGAATAAATAACAGCCATTCCTATAATAGCAACAAGTCCTGACTTACAAGTTTCTAGAGCAATAGCATTAGAATTCTTTATTCCTAATTTTTTAACATTAGAAACTATAACAATTGCAAAAGCTAAGGAAGCTAAAGCATCCATAGTATTATATCCATCTAGTATCCCTGTAAATAATGGTTTTGCTATGTAATTTCCTTGAGGGGCAAAAGCGCCTGGTTCTCCCATTGGATTAACAAATGTAACTATTAATAATATTGATAGTAATATTAAGAATAGTGGATTAAGATACTTTCCTATCCAATCTAAAATTCTTCCCGGTCTTAGAGAAAAATAAAGGGTAAAAGCAAAGAATATTAGTGAAAATATTAATAAACCTAGCTTTAAATAATTTTCTGATATAAAGGGACGCATTCCAACCTCAAAAGCTACTGTAGCTGTACGAGGAATTGCAAATAAAGGTCCTATTGTTAAATATAGTGCACAGGTAAAAAAGGTTGAATACCAGGAAGTAACTGGCTTTGCCATATCATATAAACTTTCACTTTTGGATATTGCTGATGCTATAATTCCTAACATAGGTAAACCTACCCCTGTTATTAAAAATCCTATTGTTGCGGATAAAGTATTGCTTCCAGCCATCTGCCCCAATTGAACCGGAAAAATTAAGTTACCTGCCCCAAAAAATAATCCAAATAATAATGATCCTACAAGTAAATTTTGATTAAAAGTTAGTTTTTCTTTCAATAATAGCCTCCTTTTGTTATTTTTTTATTATAATATAAATCCTTCCCTTAGCAAAATCCTTTTTATGTATTACCAAGGAGCATTATAATAATAAAATAAGCAAAAAGGGCTGTTGCTTCAGCCCTTTTTACTACTTATCTTTAATTAAGTCCTTAACCTTCATTAATCTAGTTAAGGTTGATCTTTCATTTTCATCAAGTTTCATTCTAATATACCTAATTGTTTCTTCTAAAGAAGGAATTGTCATATATTCTAAGGCATTAACCCTTCTTCTAGTCTTTTCTATTTCATCTGACATAAGCTGAGTTGACTTTTCTACTTCTGCCAGCTCTAAAAGTTTTGGTAATATGCTATATAGTTTAGCAATTGAATCATCTAGCTCTGATGATGTATTGGCAAAACCATAAGGATATATACTTCCTTCTTCATCCTCTAACTGCCTATGGAAAGTCATTTTCGGAACATTAACACTCATTATGTTCTTCTTTTCAATTTCAACTGATATGCTTTCCTTTGGATAAGCTACGGCTTCTTCTAAAAATTCTGAGCTCATTACCGCTCTAGCCATAACAAAGTCTTGAAGGGAATCTTGAAGCTCTGCTTCTACTTCCTTTCTTAACTCATTATTATATTTTATAAGATTTATAAACTGCCTCATCAGCTCATCCTGTTTATCTTTTAAAAGTTTATGACCTCTTGTTGCAGTTGCCAGCCTCTTCTTTAATCCTGACAACTCCATTCTATTGGGATTGACGTTTAATCTAGCCATGATTATTCATCAGCTCCCTTTGGCATATACTTTTCAAGATATTCATCTCTGATTCTCTTAAGTTCTGTTCTTGGAAGTATTTTTAATAACTTCCATCCTAGTTCTAAAGTTTCTTCTATGCTTCTATTTGCAGTAAATCCTTGATTTACATATTCTTCTTCAAAGGCTTCAGCAAACTTTGCATATAACTTATCAACATCTGATAAAGCTGATTCTCCTAAAATTGCTGATAACTCTTTTGCTTGCTTACCTTGTGCATAAGCTGAGAACAATTGATTCATTGTATCTGCATGATCTTCTCTTGTTTTGCCTTTTCCAATCCCCTTATCCTTTAATCTAGATAGAGATGGTAATACATCTATTGGAGGCATAATACCTCTTTTATATAAATCTCTTGAAAGAATTATTTGTCCTTCTGTAATATATCCAGTTAAGTCTGGGATTGGGTGAGTTTTATCATCTTCTGGCATTGTTAATATTGGAATTTGAGTAATTGAGCCTTCTCTTCCCTTAATCCTACCAGCTCTTTCATATAAAGTAGCTAAGTCAGTATATAGATATCCTGGATATCCTCTTCTACCTGGAACTTCTTTTCTTGCAGCTGATACCTCTCTTAAGGCTTCTGCATAATTTGTTATATCTGTCATTATAACTAATACGTGCATGCCCTTTTCAAAAGCTAAATATTCAGCTGTTGTTAAAGCCATTCTAGGAGTAGAAATTCTCTCTATTGCTGGGTCTGATGCTAAATTCATAAATAATACTGAGTTATCTATAGCACCAGTTCTAGTAAATTCATCAATAAAGAATTGTGATTCTTCAAATGTTATACCTATAGCTGCAAATACAACAGCAAATTGAGCATCTGAATTTAAAACATTTGCCTGTCTTGCAATTTGTGCAGCTAATTGAGCATGAGGAAGTCCTGAACCTGAGAATACAGGCAGTTTTTGACCTCTAACTAATGTATTTAAACCATCAATAGCTGAAATACCTGTTTGAATAAATTCTGATGGATAGTTTCTAGATACAGGATTTATTGGTTCTCCATTAATATCTAATCTTTTTTCTGCTATTATTTTCGGGCCATTATCGATAGGATTTCCCATACCATCAAATATTCTTCCAAGCATATCTATGGAAACCCCTATATCTTGCGGTCTTCCTAAGAACTTTGCCTTTGTTCCTTTTAAGTTTATACCAGTTGATCCTTCAAATAATTGAACCATTGCCTTGCTTCCATTTACTTCAAGGACCTTACCTCTTCTTTTTTCACCATTTTGAAGTTCAACTTCTACCAATTCATCGTACTTAACTCCTTCAACACCTTCAACAATCATTAAAGGGCCCACAACTTCTCTAACAGTTTTATACTCCTTAAGCATTTAGAACCCCTCCCTTCTCGTTGATTAATCCATCTATTGTTGATCTAAGTTCTTCTGCAATATTATCTATTTTACCAAGTTCGCCTTCTGTAACATACTTACTTCTTGCTATTTTATCTCTTAATTCTGCTAAAGCTAAAATTTCGTTTATATATACTCCAGCTTCTAAAGCTTTTTCTGCTTCTTTTCTAAATAAAAGTATTAATTTTAGCATTTTATATTGCTTATTAAGTGAAGTATAAGTATCTACTTCATGGAAGGCATTTTGTTGAAGATAGTCTTCTCTTATTGATTTAGCTACTTCTAACTTTAATCTATCTTTTTCTGATAAGGCATCTATACCAACTAAGCTAACTATTTCTTGAAGAGATGATTCTTCTTGAAGTAAAGTCATAGCTTCTTGTCTTAAGGCTGACCAATCTTCTGCTACTTCCTTATTCATCCAGTTATCAACTGTTTCTTCATATAAAGAATAGGAATTTAACCAGTTAATTGATGGGAAGTGTCTTCTATATGCAAGTTGTGCATCTAATCCCCAGAATACCTTAACTATTCTTAAAGTTGCTTGAGATACTGGCTCTGATATATCTCCTCCTGGAGGTGAAACAGCTCCTATTGCAGTTATTGTTCCTTCTCTACCTTCTTTACCAAGGCATATTACCTTTCCTGCTCTTTCATAGTAGTCTGCTAATCTTGAACCTAAATATGCTGGGTATCCTTCATCACCAGGCATTTCTTCAAGTCTTCCTGACATTTCTCTTAAGGCTTCTGCCCATCTTGAAGTAGAGTCTGCCATAATTGAAACTGAGTATCCCATATCTCTAAAGTATTCAGCAATAGTTATTCCAGTATAAATTGAAGCTTCTCTCGCAGCAACTGGCATATCTGATGTATTAGCAATAAGTACTGTTCTCTTCATTAAGCTTTCCCCAGTTTTAGGGTCTTTAAGTTCTGGGAACTCATTTAAAACGTCTGTCATTTCGTTACCACGTTCACCACAGCCAACGTAAACAACTATTTCTGTATCTCCCCATTTAGCTATTTGGTGTTGAACAACTGTTTTACCTGCTCCGAAAGGTCCTGGTACTGCTGCTGCTCCACCCTTTGCTACTGGGAAGAAGGTATCTATAACTCTTTGTCCAGTAACCATTGGTCCCTCTGGCTTTAACTTTCTTGCAACTGGTCTTCCTTTTCTAGCTGGCCATTTTTGCATTAAAGTTAATTCCTTATCACCATTTTCTGTTTCTACTATGCAGACAGTATCTGTTACAGTAAATTCCCCTGATTTTATTTCTTTTATAGTTCCCTTTATTCCATAAGGAACCATAATTTTATGTAGAACTACAGCAGTTTCTTGTACTGTACCTATAACATCTCCTGCCTCTACTTCTGTTCCAGCTTCTAATATAGGATCAAAAGCCCATAGTTTATCTCTGTTTAGTGAATTAACAGAGATACCTTTTTTAAGAAAAGGTGACTCAGCTTTTTCTGCAAAAGCATCTAATGATCTTTGTATTCCATCAAACATTGACTCAATAAGTCCTGGCCCTAATTCAATACTTAAAGGCTCTCCAGTTGAAACAACTGGGTCCCCTGGTCCTATACCAGTAGTTTGTTCATAAACTTGGATAGATGCTCTATCTTCTCTCATTTCAATGATTTCTCCGATAAGACCATCTTCTCCAACCTTAACCATGTCGTGTATATTTGAATCTTCCATTCCTTCAGCAACTACTAAAGGACCTGAAACCTTAATTATTCTTCCGGTCTTCAACTTCTCTAACCTACCTTCCTATAAAATATTAACGCCAACAGCCTTTTCCACACTATCACTAATTCTCTTAAGTCCAATATTTAATGAACCTTGATTACTTGGAATTAATATTACAGCTGGAAGTATCTTATCGTTGTAACGACTAATTGTTTCTTCTATTTTTTCTGCAATTTGTTCTGTTACAAAAATTACTGCGTAGTTATTTTTTGCACAGTTATCAATTGCTCTTCTAGCTTCATTAGCTTCTACTACTGGAAACACATCCACTCCGATAGCCTTAAAAGCTAAAATTGAATCCTTATCTCCTACTACCGCAATTTTTCTATACATATATATCACGCAGCCTTTCTCTTATTACTTCCTCAGCAATATTATTTAGCTTGGCAACCATAATAATTCTTATAACTTTAATTTCTGTTTCTTTTGCATAAATATAGGATAATATCTTTTCTGGTCCAAAGGTAACCAGCTTAGATTTTTTCATTAATTCCATAATATAATTATCGCTTAACTTTTCTAATAAGCCTGCTGAGTTAGTTTTAATATATCCTTCAAAACCCTCTGTTATTAATTCAGAATATATTGTGGTTTTAAGTTTATTCATAATATTTTCAGGTGTTTCATTTATTAAAGAAATTAACTTATTTTTTTCAATTGCTCCACCTTCAAATATTACTTCTTCAGCAAAATCTCTTTTCTTATTTTGTTTCTTTATTCTAAGCAATGTTCTAATATTAGTAGAATCTATAACTGCTCTTACTAAATCATCAATAAATTTATAATTTAGGCTCTTATTTATTTCTAATAATTCCTTAAACATATACTTATCAATAATTATATCTATCTTTTGTGGATCTTTAGTTTTATTAAAAGCTTCTAAGGCTTCCTTTATACCTTTCCCTAAATTTCCACTTAATGTTTTATAGCTGTCTCCATTAATTTTATTCTTAATTTCCTTTAAGTCTAAATCCCCCAAGTTTATGAGCATATGGGATAAATCCTCTTGAAGCACTTTTTCTTTTAAAAGAACCTTAATATTATGATAATCATATTTTAAACTAAATACCTTAACAATATCCTTTACTGGCGATAGTTCATATACTAAGTTATATACCCTGTTTAATTCTGAACTTAACATTTCTTCATAGTCTTCAGGTCTTTTTATATTTACTAAAACATTAGTATATTCTGTCTCGTTTAAAATTTTTAGTACTTCATCTGCTGAAACAGCCTCTATCATTCTATCTATTTTATTTTTATCAAGAAGTCTTTTTTCTAAGACCCATATTCTTGATACTGCTTGGGTAAACTTCATTGTATCCATATCTTACCCTCCTTAATTAAATAATACTTCCGCTACTTCATACTCCAATTCATCTCTTAATGAATCTACTAAAGCTTCATAAGTATTATTTATCTCTATACCATTGCTTTCTAAAATAAATCCACCCTTAAAGTTTCCAGCTTCAGAGCTTAGTTTTATATTGCCCTTTTCCCCTAAAGCTTGATTTAATTCATATATAAAAGTTAGATCTACCTGTTCTAATCCCTCTTTATTTAATATAAGCCTTTGCTCTCCTATTTCTCCTAAGGATAAAATTGAATTTCTTATGTACCTTAAGAAATCATCTCCTTTTATAGAAGATAATTTTTCAATACTTTCTTCAAAAACCTTTGCTATAACTTCTTGCTTTGCTGCTAATTTATCATTTCTCACTTTTAAAGTTGCAGAAGATATTGCTTTTTCTTTTCTTCTTTTAGCCTCTGCCTCAGCCGTTTTTATTATTTCTTTTTCTAGTTCTTTGGCTTTAGCTATCTTCTTAGAAAGGATTTTATCTTTTTCTTTATTTGCTTCTGCTAATATAGCTTCCTTTCTTTCTTCAGCATCCCTAAGGATTTTAGAAGTTATATTATTAATATCTGCCATAGCCCTTCTCTCCAATCCTAGAATGTTTTTGTTACTAACATGAATGAAATAACGAATCCTAATAATGCATATGTTTCAACCATAGCTGCTAATATAATTCCTTTTGTATTTTGCTCTTCGTTTTTAGCTAATATTTGAATACCTGCTGCTGAAACTCTACCTTGAGCTATACCTGACCAAAGTCCTGAAAGACCCATTACTAAACCAGCAATCATTAAGTATAAACCTTGGCCTATTCCCATTTCTGCAGTAAGTTTTGTAAAGATCATAAAGCCTATAACGAAACCATATAAACCTTGAGTACCTGGAATTAATTGAAGAACTAAGGCTTTACCAAACTTTTCTGGCTCTTCCACAACTAAACCTGTTGCTGCTTCACCAACTATACCAACTCCCTTAGCAGATCCTATACCTGCTAATCCAACAGCTAAAGCAATTCCTACAGCTGCAAAAAATACTCCTCCATTATTTTCTATTAAATATTGTAACCATGTCATTTCCATTTCCATTTTTTATTCCTCCTAATTTCTTTTTATTTTTACAAACTTTTCTGAAGTTTTAAATGCTTTAAAAGGCTTTCCACCGCCTTCGTAAAATTTACCAAAATATTCAACATATTGTAATCTTGCTGTATGCACATATCCTCCTAGTAATGATAATGCAAGGTTAAATATATGCATAAGTACAAATAATAATGGTCCAAATAATAATCCAGCCACCCCTGGCAAGGTATTTATTAATAGGTTAAAGGCACCAGCAATTGAACCACCTGATAAACCTAGAGCCATAAGTCTTGTATAGGAAACTAAATCCCCAACATATCCTGATATTCCATATAGTTCATAAGCACCTGCTGCAATTTGACCCGCCTTGGTTTTTGCATCCCTTCCATTAGTTAATACTATAGTGGCCATTCCTATAATCATAGTTACCATAAAAATTGTAGCTAAGAAACTTGGCCAATTTAGGGACTTGGCTGCTACTAATAATCCAATTGAAATTAGTGTTATCATCCAAGATATTGCATCATAAAAGGCTTCTTTTATTAACCCTATTCTAATTAGGGAATAAGCCTTTATTACAAGTCCACATAATATTTGAATAACACCTAACGTTAATGACAATATAAGTACTGTATTTATATCAATGTTAGGATCTAATATTTTAGTTGGAAGTACTATAAAATCACCAAAGAATGATCCATATATTGCTCCAACAAATATTGTAGGAAAACTTAAATAAAAGAAGAATTTCATAAAATCCTTCATAGAATCTTCAAGTTTAAAGAACTTTAAGGCAATAGTAGTACCTAGAAGCATGGTCAATCCATAACCCGCATCTGCAATCATTAATCCAAAGAATATTAAGTAAAATGGTGTTAATAAAGGCGTTGGATCAATTTCATTATACTTAGGGTAACTATACATTGAAGTTACGCTTTCAAATGCCGATACTAACTTGCCATTCTTAAGCTTAATTGGAACATCATCAATTTCCTCTTCTTTTACTTCTTCAAACTCTAAATAATATTCTTTACCTAGAACCTTATTGCAGATGCCTTCAAGTTCACTTTTATCTTCTTCAGCTATCCAGCCTTGAATTGCTGATACATTTTTTGTTTTTAAGAAATTATTTGATGCCTTCATCCTTCTTATTTTATTTTCGTAATAATCATAGACTAATTGAAGATTTTTTAAATCTTCTTCATAACCTGAAACTTCCTCTTTAATAAAAAACTTCTTAGATTGTAACTCTTCAATTTCATGTTTCCAATCTAAAATAAGTTTCATTGGAACTTCTTTATGTTCAGTTTTAAAATTACTAAATCCAACTTCTCTAAGAATTTCGGATACTTCTTCTGTATGCTCTTTATTTGTCAACAGTAAGATATTTGTATCCTTGCTGTTTCTTGAAATTATCTCTATATATGAATTAGATAACTTTTCTAATAGAGTTTCCTCATATATTTTAGGAATAGTTCCTAAGAAATAAGTTGTTTTTTTCAAATTATCTAATTCTTCAAAAGCTACATCTAAACTTTCCCAAGGACCTAAGGTTTCTATTTCATTTTTTAACTTAGTTATTTCCATATCTAAGTTTGCAATGATATTTTCTTTCTCCTTAACCTTATTATAGCTATCAATCCAATTAGAACTTTCTACTTTTTTTTCTAATTCATTAAGAGTTAATTCTATCTTTCCTTCCATTAGAGCCTTAATTCCAGACTTTTTGGG
>FZPS01000175.1_pt14 | contig 11768 bp, 13 predicted proteins | sample 1817821 | NCBI WGS metagenome assembly FZPS01 (sample SAMEA104158645, study PRJEB21678) | metagenome | place: Germany | collected 2015-04-21 | reverse complement strand
ACACTGGAAGCGACCAAGGAGTTAGGCGGCGAGAACTATGTCTTCTGGGGCGGCCGGGAAGGTTATGAGACGCTGTTGAACACCGATATGAAACTGGAACTGGATAACCTGGCCCGCTTTTTGCATATGGCGGTGGACTACGCCAGGAAGATCGGCTTTACCGGTCAGTTCCTAATTGAACCCAAGCCGAAGGAGCCCACCAAGCATCAGTACGACTATGATGTAGGTACTGTACTGGGGTTCCTGCATACCTATGGCTTGGAGAAAGACTTCAAGGTGAATATTGAGGCCAACCACGCTACCCTGGCCGGCCATACCTTCCAGCATGACCTGCGTTTGGCTCGGATCAATGGTATCTTGGGCAGTGTCGATGCCAACCAGGGCGATGAGCTCTTGGGTTGGGATACGGATCAGTTTCCCACCAATCTCTATACAACTACATTGGCCATGTATGAAATTCTGCTCAACGGCGGCCTAGCCCCTGGTGGATTGAACTTTGATGCTAAGGTTCGCAGGGGATCCTTTGAGCCCATTGACCTTTTCTACGGTCATATCGCAGGTATGGACGCCTTTGCCCACGGCCTGCTGGCAGCCCAGCGTCTTTTGGAAACAGGCGAACTGGAGAAATTCATTGCGGATCGTTACCAGAGCTATCGTTCGGGAATCGGTGAGCAGATCGTCCAGGGCAAAGTGGGCTTGGAAGAACTGAGCGCCTATGCCTTTGAGCATGAAAAGCTGGCCCTCAGCTCCGGACGGCAGGAACGCTTGGAGACCATTCTCAACCGCTATATCGTGGAAGCCTAAGGACGCTGCCCAGGATACGTGCGTTTTTTACGAAGGGGTGCCCATTGAGGTCACCCCTTTAGATTGGATTGGACGGTGAGGGTTGGATATGAAGATGATTGTGGCAGGCCATCTCTGTCTTGATATCATTCCCCACTGGCAGAGGGGAACCCTAGACGCCCTGCGGCCGGGTAAGATGGTCCAGACGGAAGGTGTGACCTTCTCCACGGGGGGCGCCGTAGCCAATACAGGGATTGCCCTGAAGCGTCTGGGCTTTGATCCCTATCTTTTGGCCAGAATCGGCGATGACCATGTTGGAGAGATTATCCGCACCATTCTTCGGCAGGAAGAGATGAATCCCGCTTCCATCGCGGTGAGCCCTGGGGCTACCACATCGTATACGGTTGTCCTCAATCCTCCCGATACGGATCGCCTCTTTCTCCACTATCCCGGGACAAACGACAGTTTTTCTGTGGACGATGTGCACTACGGGCCCGAAGAAGCGGGGATTTTCCATTTTGGCTACCCTCCTCTGATGCGCCAGATGTATATTGATCAAGGGGTTAATCTGGAACTTCTCCTTAGGGGAGCGAAAGAGCATGGCTTGATTACCAGTCTGGACATGGCCCTGCCCGATTCCCAGTCGGAGGCCGGGCGGGCTGATTGGGCCAGGATTCTGCAGCGAGTTCTGCCCTGGGTCGATCTCTTCCTGCCGAGTCTAGACGAACTTTTCTTAATGCTGGATCGTCCCTCTTCCGAAAGGATGCAGAAGGGTCTGTATGCTATCGGCACCGACTTGCTGGAGGAGATGTCCCTGCGTCTTTTGGATTGGGGTGCCGCGGTCATTGGAATTAAGCTCGGCGCGGAAGGTGTCTACTTGCGCACCGGCTCGAGGGCCGAGAGTGTGTTGGGGGAGAGCTGGAAAAACCGCCAAATGTTAGCTCCCGTCTTTAAGGTGGACGTGCAGGGGACGGTGGGAGCGGGAGATACGACCATCGCGGGATTTTTGGCGGGGGTTTCCCAGGGACTGGATCCCGCCAAGGTCCTAACCCTGGCCAATGCTGTGGGCGCCTTTTGTGTGGAGGCAGTCTCCTCCATTGCAGGAGTGCCGCATTTGACAAGGGTTCAGGAGCGAGTTGAGGCTGGCTGGGAGCGGGGCCGTTCCACCATCGATCTCCAAAGCTGGCAATGGGACGGGGAAGAGGTCTTCATCGGCCCCGCAGATCAAATCTAGTGAAGGGAAACAAAGGCTATGGCACTGGTAACATTGGAGGAAATACTACGCAGCACGAGGAAAGAAAAATACGCCGTGGGATCGTTCAATGCGGCCAATCACAGTATGGCTGAGGCCATCTTGAGTGTCAGTGAAGAACTGGGACTTCCTGTGATTTTGGGCTTGGCCGAGGTTCAGTTCCGCTATGTCGATTTAGAACGTTTTGTGCCCTATCTCCGTCAGCGCATCGAGGGGATGGCCACACCGGTGGCACTGCATCTGGACCATGGCTTGAGTCTGGAAACGGTTTATCGCGGCCTCGATTTGGGCTTTTCCTCGGTGATGATCGATGCTTCCAGTTTTCCCTATGAAGAAAATGTGGCACTAACTAGGCAAGTGGTGCGTCGCGCCCGTTCTTACGGGGCTAGTGTGGAGGCAGAATTGGGTCAGGTAGGCGGAGGCGAAGGCAATTTGGAGCAGGGAACTGAAGCGGACGCCGCGGGCTACACCGATCCAAGCCAAGCCCGGGATTTTGTGGAAAACACAGGGATCGATGCTCTGGCGGTATCCATTGGTACAGTTCATGGACCCTTCAAGGGGAAACCCCGTTTGGACTTGGAGCGTTTAGCAGAAATCCGTTCGCTAGTTGAGGTTCCCCTTGTTTTGCACGGGGGCTCTGGTTTGAGCGAGGATGACTTTAGACGGGCTGTTGCTTGCGGGATCAGCAAAATCAATGTCTTTACAGAAACATCGCTAGGAGCTGCCGGGGCCCTTCGCGAGCTGCTGGCTAAGGGAACGCCCCTGGGTTATCCGGATCTCACCACCGCTGCTGAAAAGCGAATTCGGGACATTGTCCGTGGGCAGTTGAGAGTTTTTGGAACACCGGCCCTGAAGAGCGTTTGAACCGGGAGGTTTCGAAATGAACAGTTATGAGAGATATATGGCGGTGATCGAGCATGCGCCCTGTGACATTCTGCCTAGGCTTCCTATCCTGATGGCCTTGGCCGCCAACCACATTGGGGCCACCTATGGCGAGTTTGCCGCAGACTACCGGGTGCTGGTCAAGGCCAATGAACACTGCGTCCGGGATTTTGGATTCGACCAGCTCAGCGCCATCTCTGATCCGTACCGGGAGACCACGGGGTTTGGCGGCGAGGTGGAGTTCCTTTCCCATGGAGTCCCCCGTTTGATCACAAGCCCACTAGGGGACAGTAAGGATTTCGGCCGACTGAAGCGCCCCGATCCTCAGAGCGCCCCGCGCCTGAAGGATCGCCTGGCCGCTGTAGAGCATTTGGCCGCACAGTACAAAGGGGAGTATTCCATTTTGGGCTGGGTAGAAGGACCCGCTGCGGAGGCAGCGGATCTGCGGGGCGTGATGAACTTTCTTTATGACACCATGGATGATCCGCAGTTCTGCCAGGAACTCATGGAACGCTGTACCGACGTCGGATTAGACTTTGCCCTAGCCCAGCTGGAGGCCGGTGCCGACACGATCGGGATTGGCGATGCCATCGTGAGCCAGATTTCGCCTCAGGTGTACGCCGAGCTTGTCTTCCCTCACCAGCAGCGGCTTGTGCAGGGAATTCAGGCCGCAGGCGGACTGGTCCGCCTGCATATTTGCGGCAACATCAGTCGGCACTTGACCGTGATCAAGGGACTGGGCGTCAATATCCTCGATCTTGACTGGCCTGTGGACATGGCTTATGCCCGTTCGGTTCTGGGTCATGAAGTGATTCTGGTGGCCAATCCCGATCCTGTGGAAGACATCCAGGGTGGAAATCCCGAGACGATCAAAGAGAAAATGCGGCAGCTCTATGATCTGGCGGGAAACCCCTTTATGCTTGGGGCCGGATGCGAAATACCCTTGGGCACGCCAGCTGAAAACCTGAAAGCCCTATGTGCCCCCGTTCCGTATCGGGACAGCTAACCAGCTAGCTTAGGGGAAAGGTGATCTGCCGTCCGAGACGGTGGGAGCGGTAGGCCCCTTCCATCAGCTCGCTGAGCTGAACTGCGCTTTCGATATCAAAGGGGTTCTGCTCGTTGTGCAAAATGGCCGCCACCCACTGCTCCAGTGGTTTTGGCAGGGCTTGGGGCAGCTGATCCGGCACAATCCAGCCATCTGCGGCCCCTGGCACCCGGGAGGATCTCAGCTGCACCTTGCCTGCGGGTCCGCCCACAAAGAGGCTGCCCTCCGTTCCATAGAGTTCCAGGGAAAACGGACTGCGGGCAGACAAGAACGAGGTCTCGTTCACGGCTGTGGCCTTGCTCTCAAACTCGATCACTGTCACCGCATTATCTTCGACCTCTTTTTCTGTCACATGGCTAAACATGGAGGAAATCCGTTTGGGCCGGCCCAAGAGCCAGGTGCTGAGATACATGCCATGGGCTCCAAGGTCGATCATGGCTCCTCCGCCGCACTCCAGCGGATTGTAGAAGTGATCTGGCAGCCAATTGGCGCTGGTTCCATCGTGGGCATTGCGGATGCGCAGGAGTGTGATCTGCCCCAGTAAACCCTGGTCGACCACCTCTTTGGCGAAGAGATTGTGGGGCATGGTGCGGTGGGGAAAGGAGATTGTAAACTTGACTCCGGTCTCCTGGATGACGTGGGCCACCTCTTGGGCCTCGAGTAGAGTTGGGGTCAAGACCTTTTCGGTGAAGACATGTTTTCCCGCTTTGGCAGCCTGGATGATCACATCTCGGTGGAGGCTGGTGGGTGTGTTGATCACAACACCGTCGATGCTGCTGTTTCCCAAAACCTGGGTCAAGTCTGCTTGAAATGGGACACCGAGTTCAGCGGCGAAGGCCTGGCCCCGCTCCCTGTCATGATCCCACACCAAGGCGATCTCTGTCTGGGGGTGGGCCTCAAGCTGGGCGGCGTAATCGGGTGCATGGACATGCCAGGCGCCTAACATGGCGATTTGAAGCATAGTTTCCCTTCTTTCCCTACATGATCATTTTGTTATCATGTTTCGGTAATGGCCAGGCTATTCCTGCGTGAATAGGGCTTGAGGAGGCGATAGAAATGGACGAGGAAAAAAAGATTCTCGCTGGAGTGTTATTTGCTCCGGGTGAGGCCAGTCTAAGGGCGATCAAGCTGCGGACACACAATTTGTGTACGGAGTACAATCGCACCTTTGAAGATGAAACCGAAAGGCGATCGGAGTTGATTCGCCAGATTTTTGCTGAATTTGGTGAGGATGGTTTCATTCAGGGACCCATGTATATCCACTATGGACGGCATACCAAGATCGGGCGCAGCTTTTTTGGCAACTTCAACTTGACCATCCAGGACGATGCCTTGGTGCAGATTGGCGACCACTGCAATTTTGGACCCAATGTGACCATCGTCACGCCGCTCCATCCCTTGCTTCCAGGGGAGAGGCGATTGATGGCGGACAAGGAAGGTGCGGTCAAGCACATGTGTTATGCCAAACCTGTTGTGATTGGAAATGACTGTTGGCTCGGTGCGAACGTGGTGGTTTGTCCGGGCGTGACGATTGGCGAGAATTGTGTGATTGGTGCAGGCAGTGTGGTTGTCAAAGACATTCCAGCCAATCATGTGGCGGCTGGTAATCCCTGCCGGATCTTGCGGAAAATTACAGAAGCAGACAGTATGATCCACAAGCCCGATGTGCTGGGTGATAACCGGATTGTGGATTGATGGGAACTCTCCCTGCGACCCAAGGTTGCAGGGTTTTTTTGTCAGGGTCGTAAAGGCGCTCAAGGCCCTCCAGACAAGTTTAGGAGACACCTTAGCGTATAGCTCTTCTCTCAGGGCGTAAAATTTCGCCTATAAGAAGGAAATACGAACGATGTTGTAGAAACATGATGCACATACTTAGTTAGTCGAAAAAACTAAGTTTGTTGCGGAGGTGGACGGCTTGGTGGACGTTGAAGTAGGCGAATGGAGGAAGTCGGAGTTTTATCTGGTCAATGGACGAGTGATCACACCACATCGACTGATCTCTCCAGGCGGGGTCCAAATTGAGGGACAGTACATCGGCCGGGTATTTGCTCTGGACCAGGGAGGCATCCCTGACGGAGCCCAGATTATCGATGTGCAAGGAGCATGGATTCTGCCTGGGCTCATTGATCTACATTTGCACGGAGGCGGCGGCGCCGATTGTATGGATGGCCAGCCCGAGGCGATTAGGACTATGGCCCGTACCCACGCCAAGGGCGGGACAACGGCTATTTTACCAACGACTCTAACCAGCTCAACTAAGGACTTGCATCTGGCACTCCAGGGGGTGCAGGCAGCCATGGAACGGGAGCCGGATGGGGCCCGCATACTCGGTATTCATTTGGAAGGCCCTTATTTTGCCTATGGGCAGCGGGGCGCGCAGGACCCTCGCTATCTGAAGGAACCTGATCCCAGTGAGTATCTTGAGATTCTTGACAAGTATCCCTTTATCAAACGGGTATCGGCAGCACCGGAGCTGCCTGGGGCGCTGGATCTGGGACGAGAGTTGAGAAAACGGGGAATTCTGGCTTCTATTGGTCATACAGATGCCACCTATGATGACGTTTTGGCGGCACTGGAAGCGGGTTATGCGCACATGACACATCTTTATTCCGGCATGAGCGGGGTCAGGAGGGTGAACTGCTACCGTGTTGCAGGAGCCATTGAATCAGGCCTTCTCCTCGATGATCTTTCCGTCGAGGTTATTGCCGATGGTAAACATCTACCTGGATCGCTTCTGAAGCTGATCTGCAAATGCAAAGGCGCGGAGGGCATTGCCCTGTGTTCTGATGCGCTGCGACCAGCGGGTTTGCCCGAAGGTAACTACCTGACCGGAAGCAGAGAAGACGGCCAGGAGATCGTGGTTGAAGACGGAGTGGCCTGGCTCAAGGACAGATCGGCCTTTGCGGGAAGTGTGGTTACCGGGACGCAACTCATTAAGACAATGGTGGAGGTTGCCGGGGTTTCTTTGCAGGACGCTGTCAAGATGGCAACGTCCACCCCTGCTCGGATTCTTGGTATAGCAGACACAATGGGCACTCTCGACCGGGGCAAACTGGCGGATCTCACAGTTATGCAAGATGACTATGGCGTCACCAAGACAATTGTTGGAGGGAAAATTGTATACTCGTCATAGGGAAAGGAGAGATGCCATATGCTTCGACCAGTGCGTTCATTTCAGATGGACAAATTGATGGTGGAAGTCTACCCAGACCGGCCGACCATGGGGCAAAGTGCTGCAGATGCAGCAGTCGCCAAGTTGCGCCGACTGTTGGAAGATCAGGAGTCGATCAATGTAGTGTTTGCGGCCGCGCCCTCCCAAAACGAATTTCTGGAGGCCCTAGTCAAGTCCGACGGTGTTGAGTGGCAGAGGGTAAGAGCCTTTCATCTCGATGAATACCTAGGACTTTGCCCTGGCTCTGCCCAGCGATTTGGGGCGTTCTTGGACGAGCACGTTTTTCAGCTAGTGGAGTTGCTAAAGGTTCACTATCTACGGGGAGACGCAGAAGACCCCCAAGCGGAAGCACTGCGTTACGCTGAGCTTTTGCGCAAACATCCCCTCGATCTAGCGTTTATTGGCATCGGGGAGAACGGTCATATTGCCTTTAATGATCCACCTGTTGCGGACTTTGCTGATCCTGATTGGGTCAAAGTCGTAACACTAGACGAGAAATGTCGCAGGCAGCAGGTACATGATGGTTGTTTCCCGTCTTTCGGCGCAGTGCCCACCCAGGCCCTGACGTTGACGATTCCAGCTATCATGTCGGCTAAGGCCATCTATTGTATGGTACCGGGGGTCACCAAGAGGGAGGCCGTCAGGGACACGCTTCAGGGGTCTATCGGAACCCACTGCCCTGCGACCATCCTGCGCAGGCATGATGCGGCCACCCTATATCTTGATGGGGATTCGGCAAGTCTGCTGTAGAGCCATGGAACCAAGTACTAAGAATGGGAGGGGATAGAATCTTGTCTAGAACCAGCAAATCTTATCTAGGTACGATCATTTCGGTGCTGGAGAGGATCGAGGCGGAGCAGCAAGAGTCCATTAACCAAGGGGCGGTGCTTCTGGCTGAAGCGGTCGCTGCAGACAAGCTGATCAACGTTATTGGACCGGGAGGGCACTCTAACTTAGCCGCGGAGGAGGTTCTTTGGAGGGCTGGGGGGTTGGCCGCGGTGAACCCCATTCTCGACCCGGGAACAATCCTGATGTTTGGTGCGAAACGTTCCAATTTCATCGAACGAAGTCCCGGTTATGCCCAGGCGGTGTTGGAATCCTATGGGGTTGGCACCGGGGATGTCCTGGTTATTGTCAATGCCTACGGTATCAACTCGATGACCATCGACTGCGCCCTGTACTGTCAGGAACGGGGGGTTGCCTCCATCGGTATTACCTCTACGAGCTTCGCCAACAATGTGCCAAAAGATGCGCCTGCTAGGCATCCTAACGGAAGGAACCTTCATGAGCTGGTAGATGTGTTCATTGACAACTACTTACCCCTAGGTGATGCGGTGGTAGAAATTGCAGGTCTGGCCCAGAAGATGGGACCCACTTCCACCTACTGCAATGCCTTTGCGATTAACCTTTTGATGATGCGTACGGCAGAGAAGCTGCTGGAACTAGGAATTCATCCTCCCGTGTGGACCAGTGCCAACTTACCGGAAGGCGACAGGCTGAACCGAGAGTATGAAGAGAAGTATCTGCTCCGAGTGCGGCACTTACGTTGACAGTCTTTGAAGTGGAAAGGAATCTCGATGTAAAGGGATGCTGCTGCCATGTGGATTGGAAGCAATAGTAAGGATTTTAAGGTCTTAAATCGGCTGTTGGTCCGGGACATGATTCGTCGACGCGGACCAATCGCCCGTTATGAGATCGCTCGAGAGACGGGCCTCACCGCTTCTACAGTTACGGTCATTGCTGCTGAACTGTTGGAAGCGGGAGTGATCCACGAAGTGGGCCATGCCGAATCCAGCGGGGGGCGCAGACCCATATTGCTTGAGCTAAACGCAAGGGCGGCCCATGCTTTAGCCATCCGAGTTCAGCGCGGTGAGCTCGTGGTCGCAGTCTTCGATCTGGCCCGACGTATTTTGGCTGAGCGTTCCTATGATCTTGACACGACCGCACCGGAGGATGTGGTCAGCACCATCGGAGTATCCTTTGAGGAGCTGCTCCAGGAGACCAAGATCGCAAGGGACAGCGTTCTCTGGTGTGGAGTGGCCCATCCCGGTCTTATTTCCTCCTCTACGGGTGTGTTAGAACGGTCTTCCAACCTTGGTTGGGTTGGAGTGCCTGTGGGCGATATGATCTCGGAGAGGATTGGCAATATACCGGTTGTTGTGGAGAACATCTCCAATGCGGCTGCTCTAGCCGAAAAGGAGTATGGACTCGGGCGTGGCCATAGACACCTTGTCTTTATCAATCTCTCAGTAGGTATTGGGGCGGGGATTCTCGCCAACGGGGAGATTTACGGCGGTATGCAGGGCTATGCGGGGGAAGTGGGTCATATGACGCTGCTGGTGGATCAAGGGCCAATCTGTGTGTGCGGGCAGCAAGGCTGCTTTGAGGCCATTTGCAGTTCGAGAACTGTATTGGAGCGGGCCCGTTCTGTGATTCCAGAGGATATCCTGCGCCAAAACGGCCTGGTCAAGGAGAAATTGACCATGGCCCATCTGGCATCTGCTCCCCTCGCCTCGGAACCCGAAGTGCAAAGCCTGGTTAATGAAATAGGACGCCATATCGGTGTTGTGGTCGCCAATTTGATCAGTATGCTCAATCCAGAGATTGTAATTCTAGGTGGAGAATTGGCTCTCTTAGGCAGTCGCTTACTGGCAGTCGTCGAGGCCGAGGTGGAAAAGCGCACCTTGGAGGAGGTCCGCAGGCAAGTAAGGGTTAGGATCTCCAAAATGCATGATCAAGCTCCATTGATGGGGGCCTACGCTTTGGCCTTGGAGCGAATCTTCGCCTTGGAAGACTGGAGAGACCCAGCATACGCCACGCCAAGGGAGGGAAACCAATGAATCCAACGTTTCGGGCCGGTTTTGGCGTCCATAGGCTGCAGCCCCCCTTAGGTGCTCCCATGTCTGGCTACGCAGCTCGAATGGGAGGAGCTGTCGGTGTTCATGATCAGCTTGGGGCCCATGCCATGATTCTCCGATGGAAAACGAGCTCGGTTGCGGTGATCAGCCTTGACCTTGAGGAAGTTCCCGACGAACTCGTTGCGATGATTCGAGAAGATATTCATGCCCAAATTGGCGTACCGCTAGAGGCGATCGTAGTAGCAGCCACGCACACCCATTCTGGTCCTCTCGTCGCACGCAGGCTGGGAGAGGACGAAGACCCAGCAGTTGTTCAGGATGTTCGCCAAGCGGTGCTCGCGGCTGCAGCTCTGGCGGAGACGAATACCAAGGAAGGGGTCTTCAGGGTAGGTTCTGTGAGCGTGCCGCAGGTGGCTAAAGATCGCCGAACTTTGGAGCCGAGCCCGGATTCTCAAGCCAATTTCCTAGGCTTTTACGTACAAAACGACATGGTTGGATGCGTGGTGAATTTTCCCCTGCATGCCACCGTTTTGGGGGCGGAAAACCGTTTGTACTCGGCGGACTTTCCCGGATATTTGCGGCGTGCGCTCCAAAGAAAGCATCCCCAATGCTGCACTTTGTTTTTGAACGGAGCGGCCGGCGATATAAATATCGGGTATTCAGCTGATGCCAGTGCCCTTGGCGAACGATTCGACTTTCGAACCTTCGAAAAGGCGTCTGAGGTAGGGGAAGCGCTGGCTCAAGCGGTGGACGTGGGGCTAAAAAGGGCCCCTAAGTTGTCGGAACCAATCCTACGTTTTGGCCGGCATGCAGTGGCGTTACCTTTGAAGAACCTGGTTTCCTTGGATGAACTGGATCGCGAAATTTCCCACCACCGCCAGAGGGAGCAGGAGCTCACTGCGATTTATCTGGAGTGCCTCAAGGACTCCATGCTTCGCCGGGGTCTCTGTGAAGGGCAATCGGAGGTGATCATGCCTCTGCAGGCCATACGCATTGGATCCGCGGTGTTGCTTGCTGTTCCGGGCGAGCCCTTTGTGCAGCTTGGACTGGCCATCAGGGAGAGCTGCAGGGATCGGCAGGTGTTTGTCGTTGGCTATGCTAATGGCGCCTGGGGTTACATTCCTAGTCGCAGCGCCTTTGACCAGGGGGGTTATGAGGTGGAGACGTCCATTTTTGCTGAGGGAGTGGGGGAAGCCCTGGTGAGAGGGGCGGAGATGCTCATTCGTTCGCTTTAGGAAGGTGAGGATGTTGCCATGATTGTGGATTGTAATACCCTGTTTGGATTCTGGCCCCGCCGCTTGCTTAACTCCGATCTAGAGTCGGTGAAAAGGGAGGCCGCATCCCATGGAATCACCACGTCCTTAATCTGCTCCACTAGGGGAATCTTTGACAGTCATGGAGAGGTCGTTTTTTCCCTGAGTACCAGCACTGGCCCTATAGATTCGAGCCCTTTTATCGAATCCTGGAGCGGCTCGACGGCAGCGGTGCCATGATCATTTGTCCCGCAAGGGTTGGGGGGCATCAAAACAGCGGAGTGATCACGGATATCGCCTGGTTGGCCAGTCAGTACAATGTCAGGTTCCTGATTACAGGTATCTACTATGGTAACCTCGCTGAGGCTATTGCGGCTGCTCAGAGAAGGGAAAACATCTTCTTCGAGACGCATCTGCTCAACTCTCCCGACGGCTTTGAAGTCATGGTGGAACAGGTTGGATCCAAGCGGCTTCTGTATGGATCCTCTTCTCCTTTGCACTCGGTTAACTCGTCGCTTCTTCC
>FZPS01000170.1_pt45 | contig 11770 bp, 9 predicted proteins | sample 1817821 | NCBI WGS metagenome assembly FZPS01 (sample SAMEA104158645, study PRJEB21678) | metagenome | place: Germany | collected 2015-04-21 | reverse complement strand
CTGATGATCCCGACCTGATAGATGTTTTGCGGTTCCTGCGGCAGCGGGAGGTCGTCCACTTCCAGCGCTTCGGAGAGACACTGGATCACCTACAGGGGTATATGAATGGGAAGAAGTTTTATTAAGGAGGTTTCTGACATCCATTTGTCGACAGGCGGCTTGCTTTTTTAGTATAGCCGCCTAATTATTTTAGGGATGCATATTGGGAAGGGAGCCTGTTACATCTTTCCAACCTTCGGTTTTGGCATCAGACATCCCCTTAAATTAAAAAAAGATAAAATGCCCCGAAATAAAGAATTACTGGAATAACCACAACCACGAAAATATTTTTGATCCAAACCGAGGCAAATAGGGCGATGCCGCTAAAGGCCGTAGCGGCAATTACATAGATCAGCAAAAGTACCATACAATAAGCTGCAGGGCTGGTAGCGGCAAAGGCTTCAGCATAATCGGCAGCATATTCCAGAATCGGCCCGGCAGGGAACAGCAGGGTGGTGATCAGCAGGAATATAATCAGTAACCCTCCGGTGAAACATATCTGGCCCAGGATACTCCCCGCCGCTTTCCCAAAAATGTACTGGTAAGGCGAGACTCCTCTGGACATGAATAGCGGCACTAAGCCCAGGTGCCGGTCTTCCGCCAGGAGATCTCCTGTAGACAGCCCAGCAAGCAGGGGCAGCGCCATGGACAGAATAAAATCAGTGGCAAAACTAAAGGCTTCAAATGAGGTTCTTTTGGGAGTCCCCATATCGAGGTAGTTTATCGCGCCTATGATGAGCAGACCGATACCCAGTATACCTAATACTAACAGCTTCTTCTTGCCAAAAAGTCTTTTGAGTGTGTCAATACTTAGCGGGTAAATTTCCTCATTCCAGAAAATTAACTCTAAAACTATAGTAAATTATCATTACCAACGACTTAAATGCGGCACATTTATTTTTTAATCCTAGAAAAACAGCACAAAGAGACAGTTATCCCCTCCCATTCATCTTGGACATTTTAAAACATAATTCTTTAAATGCTTGCTCCTACTCAATAGGGCAAGGGTTCAATATGCTACGAAGAAGTTTGGAATAGCCTTGGGTTCCCCTGTCTATTGCTGGAAAACATCCTTGTTGGACACCTAGTGCTTTCCTACCCACTGTTTTGGCTACCTTGCCCGCACTCATCGTAATCAGCTCTTCGGTATCAATCTTTTCATTCAGAGATATATCCAGCTGTTTTATGGAATTGTGCAGGGTATCTTCATACAGCAAGCCCAGCATGTGTAAAATTGCCGCCAGGCCTTTTTTTGACCAGGCACGGCCACGTTTTGCTGTTCTCAATTTGAACCGGTCTACATTGGATTCCGCAGCTCCCATGCCACGCCAGGCCGGTGATATCTTTACACCTTGCGCCTTAAGACGCTGACGGTAATCTATAAGTGATTCTTTATGTTGTTGTACCTGTAATTTAAATTTTTGTATATCTTCTTTCTTTTCCTGGTTTGGAGCTTCTTCTATGGCTTTGCTGACAATTTTAAGCAACTCTTCGGGGTTGTTTTGATCGATTTCATAAAGCGCTTCTTGGATATAGTCGTTTCTACCCCTTAATACTCGCCTGGCCTCACGCTTTAAATGAAATCGGTCGCATTGATAAAGAGCGCATTCAAAGTGTTCTGTGCCTGCGCTAATCCAGGGAGCAAGGTCTCCGTTAATAATTATCTGGGTCTTGTTAATGTTCTTATACTCCTGTGCTATCCTGAGCCAGGTTTCTTCCCAGATGTCTCCATCTTTGCCGGCGATTGCTGTTATGTACATGGGATTTTTTAATCGATAATCTATTTTATTACCTTGACCCTGACGCCTTTCCCATCCCTCGTGTACAACAATCATGTGGGTTTCACGTTTTCTACGAGATTTGCGTCCTTTATGCTGCACCCCTGTCCAAAAACCATCAGCTTCTATGAATAAGATATCCGCATATCTTTTGAAGGTAGGCTCCTCGCTAAAGGTAGTGTTTTTTTGTTTAAAAGCATCTGATACCTGGATTAAAATCTGACGGATCTTTTCATGACTTAATACTTGATGACCAAATAAGTCTTTTAGGCGATCCTGCACATCACGGTAGGAAGGACCCTTAGTAGCCCAGAGCACCACTAATTCTTTTAAACCTAAACTTACCCGCTCCCTACCTTCAAACCCCAATGTTCGGTCAAGTAGGTAAACCCATTCCTTGTTATCTTTGTCCCAATAGTAGCGCCGATTGATTGTTATTGTGCCCAGCATAGTTACATAAGTGCTTTCTTTTATCTCCTTATATTCGTAACGACACTTATCTCTTGTTGCCATTAAATAAACATCTATCATAGACAGGATTTCTACCATTGATTGTTGAAATGTTTCTAAAGCGGCATTCCACATGAGCTGCTCTAGCTCGTGAATGTTAAACTTAATCTGGTTGTTCATTTTTGAGAGGCCTCCGTTCCTGGTATTGTTTGGTGCTTTACCTCTTCTGGAACGAGGCCTCTCTTTTCCTTCTTGGATTTAACCTTTTCTAAATCCATCCCCCCACTAAGATTTTACTCATACCTCATTGGGTTAGTGAGACAGAGAATGTGCAAACTTACAGTTTATTTTTTTTGTTCACATTTTGATTAGCCATAAGTAAAACAGAACTGATAATGAGCAGGTATCCAATCAATTTTGTTGCGGTCAAGCTCTCCAGAAACAAAAAACTCGACAATATTAAAGCTGTTACAGGTTCTAGCGTGGAGGGGATACTTGCATGATCAAAGTCAAAATAAGCACCATGGATATGGGATCGTGATTGCTCCCCGAAACCGTTCCAAAATCACTAGTAGTACGCCGAACTAATACTTGTGAAACCTGACCTCAATCCAACAAAATATTTCATCTATTGAGCTGCTTTATTTTATTTGCCGTTATAAAGTATATATTTGAAATACTGTTTATTGATAAAAAAATATAATTATACAACTTATAAATATTGGCATTGATGTAACCAAGGAAGTATTTGTAGATGCTGTACTTCCAGTTCAGACTCGCGCTTACGGATGTCCTTCTTATTCCTGCCGAAGGCAATCTATTATGGCAGGCTTTTGACCCGAGCAATTGCAAAACATTACTCAGGAAAAAAGATAAGGGGTTATGATATAATTATTAATAATTAGAAAACTATAAATGGGTACAATAGCAGTTGATACAGTTAAATAACATTGAACAAACAAAGATCATATACTTTTCCTTTATGCTATTGTCAAACAATATGAATAGAATATCCTTTTCATAGGAAGCGGTGGTACCCTTTGATAGCTTGGAGGATGTAATATCTAATGAAATTCGAAATTGATTTCGATAGTGGTATACCCATATATATTCAATTAAAAAATGAAATAAAATACGCTATTGCCACAGGAAAAATTCCTCCAGGTTCACAACTTCCAACTGTTCGACAATTAGCAGTTGATCTAAAAGTAAATGTTAATACAATCAGCCGGGTTTATTCAGAACTAGAAAAGGAAGGAGTGCTGTCAACCAGGCAAGGGAAAGGGACTTTTGTCAGCGAAAAGAACGTGATGAAAACAAATGGCCGTAACAAAGAGCGTTTGGATCAATTAGTTGATAAACTGTTTATTGAGGCCTTTGAGTTGGGTTTCAGTCCAGAAGAATTATTGGAATACATTCAGCGTCGTTTTAGGTTAAAGACAAAATAAGTTTTGATTTTGAAGTCAACTCAAAATTTCATTAAAAACTGGGGGAGAGAAGATGCCTGAAAATTTGCTCAGTCACAATAAGAGTTTCGATCCACTTATCCGTAAAAGCCCACCATTCGCTGTTATGAATTCAAAAATAGGGGTTGACCCGGTTAGGTTTGCTATTTTTTTATTTTTTACAGCAATTGCGTGCAGTATTGGTTTGTATTGGAGGATAACCTGGGTTATCCCTGCAGGAATATTGCTGGCGGCTTTTTTTTCTAGTTGCGTGAGAGTTGCCAGCCAGTGGGAAAAGGCTGTTATATTGCGTTTAGGTAAGTACCATGGGTTGGCTGGGCCGGGGTTATTTTTTGTCGTTCCTATTATTGACTCAATTGCTGACTGGGTTGACCAGCGCATCAGGATTACTTCTTTCATGGCTGAGCAGACCTTAACCAAAGACACAGTTCCAGTTGATGTTGATGCTGTTCTCTTTTGGGTAGTTTGGGATCCGGAGAAAGCTGTGCTTGAAGTTGCTGATTACCGCAGTGCTGTTGCCTGGGCTGCCCAAACTGCATTAAGGGATCTGATAGGGAAAACTCTTCTAGCAGAAATGCTGGTCGGGAGAATGCTTCTGGACGAAGAACTTCGTAAGCTTATCGATGAGCGGACCACACCTTGGGGTATTTCTGTACAGTCTGTGGAAATCCGCAATGTAATAATCCCCTCTGATCTACAGGAAGCAATGTCCAGGGAAGCACAGGCGGAACGGGAACGCCGTGCGCGGATTTTACTGGGTACAGCAGAGACAGAAATAGCTAAAAAGTTTGCCGAAGCTGCCAATGCCTATAGAGATGATCCGGTTGCCCTGCAGCTGCGGGCTATGAATATTCTTTATGAAGGATTAAAAGAAACTAGTTCCATTGTTGTTGTACCAAGCAGTTTAGCTGATTCCCTTAAAGGCATTGCCAATTCTCTTAACTTAGACCTTACGAAACAGACAAAAACGAAAACCAACAATGACACCGAACTGATTCTTTCCGATGAAGCAGAAAAGGAAGAAATAAAAATTCCATTGTAGAAACCTTTCGGTTTCTACAATGGAATTAAAATAAAACTGATCAGCAAAATCAGAGAGACCTCAGTTCCCAATCAATAAAATGTTCCAGAAAATTTCCTGCTGCTTGATAGAATCCCAAAGTAGCATGCTTTTGAATCCTTTCGGCAAAGGCTGGTACAAAGTGGCGCAAGTGCTCGGTAAGCATCTTTTGCTGCATTTCTTTTGCTTTATCTAATACAAAGGAATCATTGTTTTCAGCAGCCTCGATTTCCTGAGAACAGAGATAAGCCATAAATTCCAGCTCCAGGGAAATATGGTCCGGTGGTAAAGAAAATCCTTCAGCTAATTGTAAACCCGCCTGGTAATAGAGTCGTGCAACATCTACTGTAGACTGCTGAAGCAGTTTTCCCTCTCTGTATACTGACTCAAAAAGTGGCAATAACCTCGGTTTCGAAGCATGGCAAAGCCGTGTGTACTCTTTTTGTAGTTCAAGAAGATAAGACTCCTGAGAACTGTAAAGGTCTACTGCTTCCAGCATTCGAGACCGAAAATCGTCAAGAGCGGTTCTTAATCGAGAAGCAGGTGGCTCCTCTTTTTTTAAGGCATCTTTATAAGAAAAGATCGCTTCTATAAGCTCAGGATTAAACAACTCTTTTACTGATTCAGCAGTTGGATAATCTAGGGCTTTTGCGAGAAATGAGTAACTGTAAAGTCTAAAGCTCATTTTATTTACCATAAGCAGCCCCTCCATTCACTGAGGTGTCAATTAGGCCGTTAATTAAGTTTATTTATTATCCTTTCCTTTATTCAGACCTTCTATCTCCGCTCTTCTTTCACTATACTTTTTAATTCCAGCGTATGCAAGTGCGGCTACTGCAGCTGCTCCAACAACGGTTTTTGGCCCTCTTGCTTTTGTCACCTTCTTAGGTACATCAGCGTAACCAATAACAAGTGGGTCCTCCTTGGTGAGAATAATAACACTTGTTCCTCCGTTCTCTTCAAGCCCGTAAATATGCAGGTTATTGTCTGCAGCTATTTGTTTGGCCTTTTCCGTAATATCCTGATATGGGCCAAATTCAAGTGCATCGGTAGGACAGGCCTCTACACAAGCTGGTTGTTCTCCTTTGAGAACCCTGTGGGCACACATTGTGCATTTTACAATTTCCTTTTTCTTTTGATTCCAATAGGGAACATTAAAAGGACACGCTACAACACAACTCTTACACCCGAGACATGGTTCGTTATTGTAAAGCACAATTCCCTCCGGTGTTTTATGAAAGGCACCGCTCGGGCAGGTAGCTTCACAAGAAGGCTCTTCACAGTGCATACATCTATGGTGATATAAGCCTCTATCTTTAATAAAAACCATGGTTCTGGTAAATCCATTTTCTGCGGATTCGTGCAGCCTGTTTTCCTGAACACATTTATAAAAACATGTATTACAACCTGTACAGAACCTTGTATCTAACAGAATCGCATAGTCCCCCATCTAGCCCACCTCCTTAAGCTTTTACAACTCTGACATAGACATCTTCAACCCAGCCCATACCTGTTGGGTCATGTTCTTTGGCAACATTGGGGTCCTTCTGGGGTATCAGATCTCCGTCTCTATATCCCCATCTACCGTGCTTCAGCCATTTAGAACGGTGTCCAATGCCGTGGAAAAGCAGAATACAGTCATCTCTGGCGATTCTTTCTGTGATATGTACTTTGGATTTCACAGGGCGTGGCAAATCTTTCATGTATTGCGGATTTGTTTCTACAGTCACTGAATCTCCTTCTTTAAGCCCTAATTCTTTTGCTGCATTAGGGCTGATCCAGACACAATCAATATAATTGTTCTCAGAGAGTACATTTAAAGCCTTGTTATTGATGAAGTTTGGATCAGCATGCATATGCCAAGGAGCACGGGTGACCAGAAGGGAGAATTTGTACTCGCCATCTGGAGTTGTCCATCTGTCAGCCCACTTAGGCAGAGGTTCATGGGACACCTTAACAAACTCATCAATATAAAGCCTGACACGGCCATTTGGCCTCCCAAATCCGATCTCTCTGATGGTTCTGTAGTTCTCATAGGGCTTTTTATCGATCCAAATGCCGTTTTTCTCTTTCATAAATTCTTCTGTGCTTTCCGCTGCACCGACAGCTTTCAGCGCGGCATCATTTACATTTCCTGGTATGATTTTTTCAGGATCACTACTGCCATCGGTTGTCCAGTATTCAGGAGCCATTGCAAAACCGATTTTCTTGGCAATAGCACCCCAACCTATGCAGTCTCCAGGTGGCTTCTGGACTGGCTCTCCACCTACCAGACAAGGGTATTTGGGGTAGTACTGCCTGATGTCAAGTTTGCCCTCTTCAAACTGATGAGGTGCTGGAAGTACATAGTCACACCAATAAACAATATCATCCAGATAGAGGTCCCAGTCCCAGACCAGGTCCATCTTTTCCAGGGCCTTTTCGACCATCTGCGGCTGGATGAGAGCTGCCAGCCCCCTGTGTGGCCCCTTAAAGACCACAACCTTGGTCATATCGGTCTTATAGAGTCCATAACCGATCATTCCATAATGGCCAGGGGCGGAAAAGTCCTTCTTCTGATAAATCTCCTCTGTTACCGGAAACTCATGTCTGTAGTCCGGAGCTTTATCCGGTAGTTCTGGGTAAGGTTTGGCAGGTGGATCAACATCCTCAAGCCAGGGGATCTTCACATCATGCAGGAAAAGAACCCCGCCATCATGATCCAAGGACCCAGTCAGTGCATGGAGAACGTTGATGGCATGCATCAACCGCCAACTGTTGGCATAGTTTGGACCTGCGGCGTCCCGTTTCAAGTTAGGAATACATACATTTGGTGCAGCCGCGGCGAACTCTTTGGTCACCCGGGTGATAACATCAGCAGGTACATCACTGATCTCTGCAGCCCACTCTGCGGTACACTCTTTGACACTTTCCTGCAGCAGCTGCAGAACAGGTATGACCTGTACTTCTTTGCCATCTACTGTTACAGTGTAAGGCCCGCCATCCAGTGCTGGGGCATCACAGCTATCAATGGGCTCCATCCTGCTGTGTTCAGTACACCAGGCCATCCATTTACCGTCAGAATCAGTTATATGTAATTTTGTGTCGGCATCAATAAGAGATGCAGAGTCTGTATAGTTTTTGACAAAATCTTCATGATAAATCTTCTCATCTATCATGATCTTGATCATAGCCAGGGCAACAGCGAGATCGGTCCCTGGCTTGATGGGGTACCACTCATCCATAATACCATCTGCCATGGGTGTCCGCAGTGGGTTAAAACCAACAATTTTGGTTCCATTCCGCTTACCCTCAACAATATGGTTCAGGATGCCGGCTTTGCCGCATTTGGAAAAAGAGTCAAAGCCAAACCACAGCATATATTTTGTTTTGCTGTAATCAAATCCCCACAATGAATGTGTAACCGTATATGTGCTGGAATAATACTTGTTCGGGGGATTAGTAACCATCAATGAGTTGAGATAATAGTGAGTACCGAAGCATTCGGTTCTCTGGTCACTTCTCCTGACACCCAGGGAACGACAGAGACGGTTGCTGTAAGGGTCTCCCGGAGAACAGAAAACCATTTCTTCCCGCTTATGCTGCTTCATTTTTTCAATGATCTCGTTTAATGCTTCTTCTGAAGAAACAACGACCCAACCGGGGTCCTGATCAACTCCTCGTTTAGGGTTTGTCCTTTTCATAGCAACTAGAAGCCGGTCAGGGTTGTACATGGCATCAACAAAACCCAATGCCTTGATGCAGTATTTTCCTCTAGATACAGGGTCCTCAGACCTTCCCTCAATGGTTATCCCACGTTCAATCCCTGTAGCTGTATCCACCCCAACAACGACATTATAAGCACAGTCGCATTCACAGGCACGGGCGCAAACCTGGGGTATTTTTTTAGTGACAGTGTATTTTGTCTCGCTTTCAGCTGCTTCAGCAAAACTGGTAAAGGGAACTAAGTTATTGAGGGGTGCAATTAATGTTGATGCAAGGCATGTAATACCGCCTAACTTTAGAAATTCTCTTCTTTTTAATTTAACCTCTCCCATGTTATTGACCTCCTTTAGAGCAATAACCTAAAAGTTTCCAGTGTGCCTGCAGACAGGATTAAATATCTTAATGTCAAACCACCAACAAGTAGACACACGGCGGCCAGTGCACTGCTTAAATGCTTGCTGATATCTTTTTTATAGAGGCTCCATTCCAGGTAAAATGGGAGCACCAGCCCAACAACGATCACCAAGATCCAGAATGCTGGAGCCAAAGAGCCAGTCAATAGTATTTGTACTGAGTTAACTGCTGCAGGATGGGTAGATTGACCCATAACTAACAGGTAAATTAAAAGAATAGCAACTTCAATAATAATCAGCAACAGATCAATCTTATAGAGATAGTGCAGGTTTAATGTGTCCAGCTGACCATCTTTTTTCCATGCATTGTAGGCTATAGAGCTGATTAGTACCGCGCCGATTCCGGTAGAAAGAGCCGAAGTTAAGAATAGGAGTGGAATCAGAATTGTGTTCCAGAAAGGAATACCTCTCATTTCCCAGAGGAGCACACCTGTATAAAAAGCAGTTAAAACAGCAAAAATAAATCCCACAAACCAGACCCAATTCCATTCTCTTAGAGTCTTGTCGCGGGATGTTATGCACTTGAGCCATTGAATCCCACTAACAATAAAAAAGATCGTTAATACCCATGTTCCAACAGAAATCATAGAACTATAGGGACGTAAAAATGCATTCATGAAATTAGCGGGATTACCCAGGTCAAAGAACAAAAACAAAATACTCAATCCAAGACACGGGGCTGCCAGTAAAATACCTACTCTTGAAATTAAATTATCTCCGCCGAACCTGGACCAAGAAACAAATGCACAAAGGTAAGCACCAGCAGAAATGCCAGCCAAAAAAAGGTAGATAGCAATTAGCCAACCCCAACTCGTCTGGAGCTCAGCCATCACGTCACCCCCATATTGTTCTTTCGTTATTTAGCTTTTTTCTTTGAAAGTATTCATTTAGACACACTATGAATGTCAAGAATTGTTGTTAGAAATGATTGACGCGATGTTTTCCTTCCGACACCCCCTTAGCTAAGGAACTGCAATCCACTAAAGCTTTGTACCTCAGCACCACCTCCCTAAATGGTTAATAGGTCCCAACAAAAAACTATAAAAATATTAATATGAGTCTTTACTGCTGATTGAGCAGAGGTTCCTATAGAGGAATGTAATGGTTATCTATTACAATAAACAATAACATCTGCAAATTATACTATTATTACTTATTTTTTCGGAAAGCAAATAAAACGAGAGAAATAGCGGATAGCGTTGTAGAATAACCACTATATAAAACAAGTCTATATTAATATCAGTGACACTATGTTATATTGTACTAATATATTATAACAATTTATGAGAGATTGCAATCATTTTTTATCAGGAGTGGTCCTGATGGAAGCTATTGATCATTTGCCCCTTTTGACTGAAAAAAGATATCTGCTTGATTTTTGTATTGACATTTGAACCTGTCCTGAAATGAAAAGAGGCGGGGATCATAGCCGCCTGTTTTCAACATTTATATATATTATTGTCAGAGGTTTTATTCATTGAAAACATACCCAATTAATTCTGACCCAGACAACCCCTGAAAGTAGGGATAACAACAGTACACTCCTATCCTCACCCAAAAAAGTCAGAGCTTAACCAGAGAACGCTCTTAGCAGCAACTACACAAAGCCGTACTCTATACCCTTTTTCTTAAATCATAGAGACGCTCACGAGCTAACCTAACCAGCCATGAAGCAGCATCTTTTTCTCTGATAAGGCGCTGAAAAAAATCATAAGCATCTTTTTTATTTCCCAATCGAGAGGAAAGTTCAGCGATGAGATAGGTTATTTGATGAAGCTGGGAAGAATTTATAGCAGAAGATGTACTGTACGCCTTTTTGTAGTAAGTGAGCGCTTTCTGGCGCATCTCTCTCCCTGTTGTTTCATCCCCTGAATCCTCATAAAGCCAAGCTAAGTACAGGTATATCCTGGCTAACTTATCAGCTGGGCTACCGATTTTTTCGAGGCACTGGAGCACCAATTGATAGTTCTCTACAGCCATTTCCGATTCTGTAAGCTGTTTGCTGTCGGATCTCCTCTTTTCAGCATTGAGATTCAGCGGTCGTCTGACCGAGGAAACCCTCTCAAAGTCTTGATTTAGGTTGGCGTAACTGCACTCGGGGCAGATAGTTACATTGTAGAGAAGCGGATTTAGTTCTTGATAGTGCATCCTTAAATCAGGGTCCTGTTTAATCAATTTAAGTTTGCTTAATCTAACCCGCCTGCTATTGAATGATGTACCGCAGACAGGACAGCTAACCTTTTTCTCATAAAAAAGATTGTTGGTAACGGACTGTGGATCTTTGCAGTTTTCGGTATGGTTTTTAGTTATTGGTGGTTGTATGATTTTTTGTCTTATATTTTCAGGAAGCTGTTCCTCCCCAAAAACAATAATCCTGCAACCCTCTTCCCCCGAATAGAGAAGCCCTTCTGCTCTAAATATGCTCCTTGCACCCATCTGTTTTGTTTGTGCACCTTTAACAATAACTGTTCCGTTGACAACTACACAGTATTTATTCTCATCTACTAATAGTCTGGTATTTGCGGGAACATCGGTGATCTGAGCCTCTTTGATTAACAACACATATACTCCCTTCTGTGATCCACCAGTTTTAAATTGTGTTTGAATAATAGAGCTTTTGTATCATTTTCCATGTGATCGTAACATATAACCCTATAACCAGCAACTGCTATTAAAAAGAGGTTTTAAAGTGAATAGCTTCAGTCCATCTTCTTTTCAAGCCGCATGTTTCGCTCTTTCCGGGTTTTGACAAAAAGGCAGAACACAAAGCAGATTACGGAAAGAACAGCAGCAGTTAAAAAGGCATCATGCATAGCCAGCAGCCGTGGCAGAGAAGTATCCGCTAATTCATACACAAGC
>FZPS01000101.1_pt242 | contig 11771 bp, 19 predicted proteins | sample 1817821 | NCBI WGS metagenome assembly FZPS01 (sample SAMEA104158645, study PRJEB21678) | metagenome | place: Germany | collected 2015-04-21 | reverse complement strand
TTATCGGAGATACACGATTAACTTTTATTCCATTTAAGGGAAACAAGTCCGGAGAAAAAGTTGTTTTATTCTGGGCTGATGTTATTAATTTAGAAGAATATAGGGAGGAAAGAGAATAATGGAAACCCAAACTAATTTATCTTTTCCTGAAAAATGCCATAGGTTAGGTTATGTTTTAGGTAACATTGTTATTGATGTATCTTTCATTGAAAAATTAAAGGAGGAGAAGGAGTAAATGACAGAAAATGACAAATTGCCTTTAGAAGGATTTAAGGAATATTTTATGAATTCTTTTGAAAAATATGGTAAAATAGAAGGAGATAAAATTATTATTGATTCAGGATTACAAAAACAGATTATTGGAAAAATTTACGATAAAGATAAAGAAGAAAAAAAGAGATTAAAAGAAGAATATTTGTCATTAGTTAGAAATAAAGAAATTGCCAAAGCGAGTGAAATTTTAGTGGAATATATTAAAAGAAAACATTACATATACACAACCAAAGACGATAAAAATAATGAAACATGGATTTATAGAGATGGAATATATGTTCCTCAAGGTAAAAGCGAGATAAAAATTCTTTTAAGAGAGGTTTTGGAGGAATGGTTTTCTGCATTTGTATTTAATTTGGTTATGAACAAAATTGAAGCAGATACATATATAGACCACGATGCCTTTTTTAAAAATGAAAATACATACGAGATACCTGTTCAAAATGGAATTTTAAATATAAATACAAGAGAGCTAACCAACTTTAATCCAAAAAAAATTTTTTTTAATAAACTTTCAGTAAAATATAATCCAGATGCAAAATGCCCACAAATTGAAAAATTTTTAAGAGATATTTTATCAAAAGAGGAAGATATTAAAGTTTTTTATGAATTGGGAGGATTTTGTTTGCTAAAAGAATATAAATTTGAAAAAGCATTTATGTTTGTTGGAAATGGAAGAAATGGAAAAGATAAAAGTTTAGAATTGATAAAGAGATTAATTGGAATAGAAAACTGTTGTTCTGTTCCTATTAACTCAATTATTCCAAATACTTTTATTATTTCTGAGTTTTATTCTAAAATGGTTAATCTTTCAGGAGAAATTAATAATCAAGATTTAAAGGATACTTCTATGTTTAAGGCATTAACAGGAAGAAGTTTAATTTCTGCTCCAAGAAAATTTCTAAATCCAATAACTTTTGTTAACCATGCAAAATTTATTTTTGCATGTAATGAACTGCCTATGGTCTATGATAATTCAAGAGGATTTTGGGATAGATGGATTTTGTTGGAGTTTCCTTATACTTTTGTTTCAGAACAAGAATTATCTATTGCAAAAGACACTGAATTCCTTAAATTAAGAGATGAATCTATAATTGACAAAATAACAACTCAAGAAGAAATGGAAGGAATGCTAATTGAGTTTTTGAATGGATTAGATAGATTAAATGCAAATAAAGGATTTAGTTACACAGAAGGAACAGATGACATTAAAAAATTATGGGTAAGAAAAAGTAATTCAGTTATGGCTTTTATTTTAGATAACATTGAAGAACAATATGATGGTTATATTTCTAAAAAGGATTTTAGGAGAAAATATATTGAATATTGTAAAAAACATAAAATAAATGCAAAATCAGATTTTGTAATAAAAAAGACATTGGAAGAAACATTTGGGGTAACAGAAGGAAACAGGGAAGAAATGAATATTTGGAATAAAGTTTGGGAGGGAATTAAATGGAAAATTTAAACACTTTGAGGACTTTGAGGGTTTTTATACCTCTAGGAGAGGAACGATGCTCTCCTATAGTAGCTATTTTTAGCAAAGTCCTCAAAGTAAATGAAATTTAGTTAAAAATAGTTCGCACAATCACAAAAAAACAAAAAATAAATAAAATGATAACAAAAACATTGAAAACCTACACCTGCCCACTTTGCAAGATTAAAATAGAAGCTCCAGCATATTCTTATGCTAGGTGTAGACATTGCTCCTGCATTATGGTAGAAAGTAGCCCAAATACGCGAAATAAAGCCCGTAGGAGAGAGATTTTAACTAAAATAGGTAAATGTAGCAAGGAGATGGAAAAATGAAAAAAAATAAGCTAAAAACATTTTGGTTAGACGCTGGAAAATTCAAATACAAATCAATTTATGTTAAGGATTTAGAAGAATACCTAAAAAAAGTTTTTTTGAAGTTTGATTCTTCGGAAAAACTTGATGAAAATGATAAATATTTCAGAGAAGGTTGGAAGAATGCTATTTTAGAACTTTTAAGTGATTTGGAGGAAACAAAATGAATAATACTCAAGAGGGAACAGATTTTTGTTGTGGTAATAAAAGTTTTTTCTATCTAAACGCCAGAAATAAAACACCTCTTTTTGAAATAAGGAACGGAGCTTTTGCAATGTTTGGCGGTCGTGCTGAAGCAATGAAATCCTTCCTCTTGAGAATTTTATTTTTAAAACCTTAAAAATGCACGAAAGATTTACCGACGATAATTAAAATTTAAGAAAAAAATGGGTCAAGAAGATTTATACCAAAAACTGAAAAAAATCCCTAAAAAATGGAGAACTTCAAAAGAAATCGCAGAAATAATGGGTTGGACGAGAAATAGAACCGCAAATTTGTTAAGAAAGCTCTATCTGACTGGAGATGTTTTCAGAATTGGAAATAAAGATCATAAATGGGGATTCCTAGAATATTCCTACAAATTAAAATGATACAAACAACATATATCTGTCCGTTATGCAAAAACAAGGTAACAACACTTGTTCCTTGTAGCTCTGTAAGGTGTTTTAAGTGCAAAATACCGCTCTATCCTACACTTACAACACAAACACCCACAAAAGATAAAAAAAGCCGTAGAAATGGCTCTAAAGTTCAAATTCAGAGGGAAAATAGGACAACTAACTCCTAAATTCACTCCTTTTTATTCAAAAAGGGTTCGATTTGCAGAATGTTTTGGAGGTTCGTCTGCAAAGATGAAGACCTTCCCTCTGGAAGATAGTTATATGCTAAGATATAATTATCTTAAAACACATAACCAAAAGATTTAAATACTTTAAACATTTAAGATAGTTAAGATATTTAAGATATTTAAGACAAAATGAAACAAAAAACAATAATAAATAAAATGTTAAGAGAATCCTCTGTTGAATTTTCTGAAGGAGTTGTTTCAGTTAAAAAACCCAAATCATATTTTAGGGAGTGGTTGGAAAGTGACGGATGTCTTTTAACTCCTGAGGAAATTGAACAAGCAAGAGAAAATGCAGAGAAAGCAAGATTAGAGGTATTTGGATGAAAAACAGAAAATTAAAAAATAGCATAAGAAAACATTTTGAACAAGTAAATTTAAACTACAATAAGAATGTATTTGATGAGTTTTTTAAATCTTTCAATAATTGCTACCATACAGACCAATTAGATTTATCTAAAAAAAGAGATAAAGCAGATTTTGAACTATTAAGAACCACTATAATCTTATTGTTTGAAGAATTGGAGAGAGCAAAATGAAAACTAAAAACCTAAATATAGTAGTTTCAGAGGAAACAATGAAAACTGCAAAAATGTTAGCCGTTAAAAACGGAATGACATTAAGAGCGTTTATTATTTATTTAATAAAAAAAGAGGAGGAGACGAGTAAATGATTGACGTATTTTTTTTGATTAAATTATTTCTTGTTTCAATTGTAGTTTCTATCCCTCTATTCCTAATATCAAGATTTTCTCAAGAAATTAGACAATTCTTCCTTAATTGGTTTGTAAATCCTTATAGATTTTTAATGTGTAAGTTTACTGGAGAGGAGTTTGTTCCGATTATTTCTTAATCATCTAGCTCTTCCATTATTCCTCTCATCTCATCATCTTTAATTCTTAGATAAACTTCGGTCATTCCTAGCGTAGAATGTTCTAGATATTTTTGTAGCTTACGAACATCCGCTGGATTCTTTATTTTTTGGACAACATCTGTAGCGAACGAATGCCGAAAATGGTGCGGGTGCGGTCTCTTATTTCCCACATAATAAACTTCTGCTTTATCAGATAACTTCCTTATAATTTGAAACGCTCTAAATCTTGTCAGGTGTCCGCTCTTACCATAACTGGGAAAAACAAAACTATCTCTATCTTTTCCATCAACAAAATCCTTTAACATTTCTAGTGTTGTTGAATCAATTGGTTTTGGAACTCTATATTCTCCCCTCTTTTTTCCAATATTCCAAATAATATTGCCCAAATAAAAATCAATATCGCTAATTTTCAATTGTAATATCTCACTAATTCTTCTCCCACTTTTCCAAAGTAATCTTACAAGCAATCTATCTCTATCATTTTCTGCTGCTGCAAATATTCTTTCCCTTTCGCCCGGATTAAAAAACCCTTGCACATCAGTCATAACATTATGAACTAACTCCGAACTTCTTTTTGCCATTATTATAATAACTCAATCCACCCCAGCAAACACTACACAAATGGTATATATTGTTTAATCTGCTGTATTTGGGATAAAATTTTTTGAAATATTACCTCCCTTTTTGTTATTATGATTAAAAGTGTTACTACTGTCTGGTGCGATAGCGGAACTTTCATAAGCTCTTAAATATCTTCCAACAGTAGTGTCAGCCACTCCCATAAACAACCCAATCTGCTGGTTGGTCATACCTTGGTCTTTAAGTTTTACTGCAACCATCGTTAAACTATCCCTATATTTTTTCTCCTTTACCCCAACCCCCGCAATAGAAGAATCATCTGCCATCTCCAAATCATCATACTTATGCCTAGACTTTCCAGCCAAATATATCTTTTTAAATTTCGCAGTGAAATCATCCCACTTAACAATTCCTACATAGTTCCTTGTCTTACTCATCATATTTATTTTGTTGTCTACATTCAAATCACTTATGGCTTTTCTTTTTCTATTCATATCTATTATTTTTTTATTTTCATCAATATGCCACGGGTCTCTTGAAAACGGACTCCAATCCCTACTCAACAAAATCGCATAACCAGTTTCTAAAATATGAATCCAAAACATAACACGATGATTTCTAAAATATTCATTTAAATCAGTAAACCTTGGAATACACAATAAGTTAATTTTATTTTCTTGTCTACAAAGTTGAAACAACATATTAAGGAACTTCTGATTTGCACTTGCCCAATTTAATTTATAGAGTGCCTTTACTGCTTCATCAGAATTTATTGCAACATATTTTTCTGGACGAGTTATTTTTTCAAACATTTCTTTTCTATCTGGAGAATAAATCATATAGTTATCAAAGTTTTCTGCGATATAATCATCATCGTGTCCCAGCTGTCTTAACGCTTCAATCATAATCCAACCAGCAAGAGTGGATTTTCCCTCTCCCTCATATCCAGTTATAGCACAAGCAACATCTTTATCTTTTTTTACTCGCTTGTGAAAAATCTTAACTAATTGCTCTGGTGTTAAAAAATCTTCTGCCATTATACCCCCGCGACTCTTTCAAACCTTTCCTCTGCGGTGGTTTCAGTTTTAGTTGGTATTCCCAACCTCAACCTCTTTTGTTTAATTTCGTAAAGCCATCTTTTATATTTTCTCATCTCTTCAATAAAATCTGTAGGATAGCTTTTTGGATTTTGAATCCAATTTTTATACATACTGTCTAATCTTTTTTCCCAGTTTTCAAAAGTTACTTCCTTTTCTTTTTCTTCTTTAGTTTTTTTCTTGTCGCTTGTTCCTGTCTGAAGTATAGTCCAGGACAGAGAATATAATCTATCCGCATAAACTCTCGTTAAGTAATTATAAATCGTTTGAATGTCTAAAGGTTCTAATTTAGATTTAGAATAGATATTTGTAAAAAAAGAATCTAAAGTCCATTCCATTTGAGCCATTTGTCTTAGTGAATCTTGGGAGGTGTTGAATTCTGCAACTTCCCTCCTTTGAAAAATAAAATTTTCTTGTCCCGCCATTCTATGAATTGTTTAACTTTATTTATATATTTTTTGTTCCTTTAACTTTGGTAATTTTAACGAATAAAGAATACTATATAAATAAATCTTAATTATATTCTTTATGGCTTGGTATGATCCACGAACTTGGGGAAAGAAAGAAGAAGCTCCAAAAACTGGAGAAGGTTCTATGATTTTTAAGGAAAGTGAAAAGTCGTCTGCACAACAAGCAATAGATTCTGGAAAAAGTGTTACAATAGTAGCCCCGACAGGAAAAACCGAAACCATTATTCTGGAGGAAAAAACCTCTACTGGAACGGTTTCATCTGGAACAAAAAAAACTTCCATCACTAAAGTTGTTGAAGAAGAAAAACTTCCAGAAAGAAGTCCTTTAGCAAAATCACAAGCAAAAACAACCGCTCAAACCTCTGTAGGTGCTGGAAAGCCATTAAGCGAATATGCGGGAACCCAAAGAACCAGCTATTGGGAAGCAACAAAGGGAACTGCAAGAAATATCGGATTAAATATCGCTGGGGGATTTGGATTTGGAGAAAAAAAAGGAGCTGGAATTGAAAAGTGGAAGGGAACTTTTGACCCGTTTAAAACCACTGGAAAAGAGAAATCCGAAAAGGTAGCTCGTTACGATATAGATATCGCATATCCCCAAAAAAGAACCGTTTCTGAATACACAATCTCTCCAAGTGGAGAGTTAATTCCATCAAGAGGAATAACGCCAGTAACATATATGGAAATTCAAAAAGATATAGAATCTAAAGAAAGTGCAGAATCCCAAAGATTAGAAATCCAATATAAAAAAGAAATTGAAGAAGCCAAACCACAATTTCAGCAAAGAATAGATGCTGGAGAAGATTATCATAAAGTTTCTGAAGAATATAAAGAATTTGCAGAACAAAGAGCGTCCGAATTAGGAGAGGAATTTTTAAGTTTTAAAGAATTTCATCCAGATGTAACTGGGTTTACAACCCGAACTGGAGAAAAAACAGCAAAAGTAATTCCAGCAGTAATAGAAACGGGGGCTTTAATAGGGGCTTCAACCCTTGGCGGTCCCGTTGGTATGGGGCTGTCATCCACTTACATCGCTTCCAAAGGAACAGAACAATTTTTTATGGGAGAAACAAAATTTGATAAAGCTATGGGTCTTGCAACTATTGGGCTGGGTGTAGCTGGATTAGACGCTTCATTTAAAGCTATGGATAAATCAATTCTTGCTGGAGAATTAGGAGAGTTATCTGGAAAACCGATTCAATTTGAACAGGTATTAGCCAAATCTGGAGAGGATGAATTAGCTGTATTTACAGCAAAACAAGAACAAATGGGATTAACCCGAACATTCAAAGGTTCTGGAAGGGTTATCTCCGAAGACGGATTAAAGGTTATTCCTTCTGGACCATTAGAAATAACAACAACTGGAAAGTTTAGTTGGTCACCTACTGGAAGTGATGCTGTAAAAATTTATTCTCAACAGTTCGGAGAGGTCGGTTCTAAAACATCCTTCAAGGTTGCTGAAGATTTAACTTTTTCTTTAGGTAAATCTACATTTGCTCCAAGTTATGATGTAACCACTATGGAGTTTATAAAAGGAAAAACATCTAAAATGACAACAACATTTTTAACCCCAGATACTGCTACATCTTCTCTAGGGTTTGCTTCAACAAGAAAAGCTGGAGAAAACATCTTTGGAGAGCAACAATTTTTTACAACTGGATTTGGAGTAGAAGACGGAAAATTAACAAGTCCTTTTCAATTCGGAAGAACAACAGTAAAAGAAATTCCAGAAACTGCAGAATCATTTTCTTTAAATAAACTACCCAAAATAAAATGGTCAACTAAAAGTGTCCCTACAGAAAAAGCAATAGAAACCTTAGGAGATGCCACAACATCTTCGTTTAAATCATTTGGTAGAGGAACTGCGGGACTTAGTCCATCTTCAGATATGTTTAAGTCGTTAGGAGGGGTGTTCGGTTCTTCTGGAACAGCTCCACAGATAACCTTGACTGCTACTGAATCTTCACCGTTGGTTAGTTTGAGAGGACTTACACCAACACTAACAGCACAAATAAAAACAGCAATAGATCCAACCTTTGCAACATTACAACATTTACCTAGAACAGCTCAAGTCCTTCGCACAGAACCACGAACAAAAACAAAAACAGATGTTTTACAATTATCAGCAATACAAGTTCCAGAATTACAAGAAAAATCTTTATTTGCTCCGATGCAAACTCAAACAAAGATTAGAACATACTCCGCACCAACATTAAAACCTTTACCATCACCAACAAAGTTAGACCCAATCTTAGATATAAAACCAATTGCAACTCCAAAACCTCTCCCTCCCTTAAGAGGTGGATTGGGATTGCCATACTCTCCTCCATTTCCACCAGTTGGAATACCATCTATGATGAATTTATTTGACTATGGAAGAAAGGGAGCAAAGAAATCCAAAACACATAAAGGAAAATACGCACCATCTTTAGCTAGTATTGGATTAGGAATTACCGCTCCAAAAGTTCCTTCTCTATATTCTAAAGGAGCTGGAAGCTTGATCATGAGACCAATAATTTCAACTAAATTAACGGGAGGTAAAAAAAGTGGAAAAAGGAAACGAAGCTCCAAAGGAGCAAGAAAGAGTAATCGTAGAAAGAGAAATTAATCTTTCCCTTATCAATGAAAAACTCAACTGGATTATTTCTAGGTTGGACAAATAAAAATGGGAATGTATGATGAGCAAGAAGTTGGAGTTCCTCAAATGGTACAAGAGCAGTCACCCAATCGGGATGTTCTCACTGCCATGGCACAAGAGGAAAGAGTTTCCAACTTCTTTGCTCAATCTTCTCCATCTGTAACTTTATTCAGAATAGACAAAATGCTTCAAGGTTTTATCTACGATGAACAAGAGAGAAAATATGTAAAAATATCACAAGCAATTCCAGAAAAAATAAGATTAGATTTTCTCCAAATGATGGTTCCTCATTTAACTGAAGATGTCCGAATGGGAAGATTAGATGAAAGGCAATTAAACGGAATAATGGAGTTTATTATTGAATGGACAGTAGATTATTTGGATATTGTAGCAGACGATGAGAATTTATCGGAGGAACAAATGACAAAAATATCTATGGTTATTTGGAGTGCTGTCTTTCATTCACTCGGTCGTTCAATCAATGGAGTAGAGAGAGATAAGATGTATAATGCAATGAGATTAGGAGATGATTTTTCCCAATATGCGAATTTAAATAAACCAAAATCCTTACTGGATAGTATAATACCATGGAGATAGAAAGCATAACATTTAGATTTAAATTAAACAAGGAGGGTAAAAAAGTGAAATGCAAAACACCTAAGATAGAAAGAGAAGGTAAAAAAGTAGTTCCAAAGATAAAGCGAACTGCTAAAAAAGATGTTAAGAAAGCTTACAAAATTTTCAAATAATTAAATTACGGGAGGGAAAAAGGTAAAAAAACAAATGGCACAAGATTTTGGAAGCACTATGTCGGGAATGCTCGTTAAAGGAGTTCCAATGATAGTCATTGGGTTAATTGTAATTGTAGCGATTACTGGATTGACTATATTTTCTATTTGGATGTATAGAAAAAAAAGATGGAATTTGAAATTAACTATTAAATTTCCGAGAAGTGACGGGAAAATAATCTTAGAGGAAAAAGCTAAAGGTGCTTGGGATGCGGAGAATGGTTGGATAACCGTAAAAAGAAAAGGAGTAAAAGCGGTAGAGACAAGACCAATAGATCCTAAAAAATGGATTCGTGGAACGGATAGGGCAACTTTAATTCAAGTTGGTCCCGAGGACTATATAATCGCTTCAGAAGATAGCTATAAGATTGTTAGAGATGAAGAAACTGGAACAGAAATTGCTATAATGGATGTAATTGCCGATGTTGGAAAAAGAAAAACATGGAAAAATTACACTGAGCGAATGGGTAAAAGAACATTCACAATTAAGCGTTTTTGGGATGAGTATCAGGGACAGATAATTTTGGCGGTTGTAGTATTCGTAATATTTTTAGGATTTTCAATTCTATGGATGAGAATGCCGTCATTATGTCCACCTTGTTCGTGTTCAGCATCACTAATACCAATAGCATTAAGGAGGAAGAAATGAAAAGATTAAGTTATTTATTTATTTTTTTAATTTTTATTAGCTTTGCGTCTGCTTCAGTTCATAAGCAGAATACTTTACTAGATTTTTCTATCGGTGCTGTTGCTGATGATTGTATTCTAGAGGGAATCAACACACCAACAGAAAACTCCGTTTTAAATCTTCAAGGAATAAAACAAGGTAATATATTTAACTTTAAAATTTTAGGGGAAAACTATACTTCTTTAGGAAATTATTGCCATATTATCTCTTGCGATAATTCTGGAAACATAACAATAGAAGAAGTTTGTTATGAAGTTACTCCCACTGGAGAGGAGTTAAACGGCTGGAAGATTGCCTTACAAATATTTGCTTCAATGAGTTGTTTATTTATCATGTCTGTATTCTTATTTTTCTCGTTAAGTCCGATGAGGGCGAAACAATTAACTGGAGAGGAAAAACCAACATTAAGATTCTTTTTTTCTGGATTAGCATTATTATTTTTAGTGGCTCACATCCTATTAACAAATGTTATTTTACACAATGTGTTCGGGGTTGGAGCAATCACAGAAACATATTCTAGTATTATGTGGATGTTTTTTATAATTCTAATAGCAATATTCATTTATATTTTAATCCGTGTTGCACTCTACGAAGTAGATTCGTTTAGGAGAAGAAGCGGACTAAAATAATAATATATAAAGAATGGCAAACTTAACAAAATATCCTATAACAAAGGAAACTAAGAAGATATTAGAGGAATTAAGAAAACAAACGGCTGTAAAAGGATACTCAAAACTTATGCCACAACATAAGTTTTTGGATAAAATATTAAAGGAGAAAATAAATGTTAAACAAAAAAGGAAGCGTAATTGATATAGCGTTTTTAATCGTAGTGGTAATTGGATTATCAATATTCATTTTAATAGTTGGAAAAGTATTTCCAGCAATAACTTCACAAATAAAAACAACAGATATAGGTAAAAATTCAAATTCTGTTCACGCCTTAAATATGACGGATAAAGTCGCTGGAAAAGGAGATATGATTTTTTTATTTATGTTTTCCGGATTATCTATTGCAGTTTTCATAACTTCATTTTTTATCGATAGCTCTCCAATACTTATTCCAATTTATATTATTGCTTTGGCACTTCTTTTAATCGTTGCAGTTGTCGCAGAAAATATTTACACTCAATATGCAGAAACACCAGAATTTTCACAAATCGCACAGCAAAATAAGATGGTAGATTATCTAATGAGACACTTGTTAATGGTTTCAATTGCTGTTGGGGTTATCTCGATGGTTTTAATGTTTGCAAAACCCCGTGGTTACGGTGGAGGTGGATTTTAAAATGAAAAAAGGAATGACTTTATTGGCTTTAGTATTAGGAATATTCTTGTTTAGCTTCGCTAATGTTTCAGCTTTGGAATTAAATCCTTTTGCTAATTCAAAAACATTTGTTCCAGAACTAAAAGAAGATATGTCAGATTTTTTAAAAGAAGATTTTAATTCTAAATATGGTGTTATTCAATTATCTAAAACAATGCTTTGGTTTGAAACAGATAGAATTGCCGAATATTCTTTAACAGAAAATACAGACCAATGTTTAATTAATTGTGAATCAAAAGGTAAAGCTGTTTTATATACAGACGGGAAGTTGTTTGATGATAAATATTTCTTAAATAAAAAAGGTGTAGAAGTAGAAATTGATTCACAATATTACATTAAAGAAATT
>FZPS01000045.1_pt76 | contig 11771 bp, 10 predicted proteins | sample 1817821 | NCBI WGS metagenome assembly FZPS01 (sample SAMEA104158645, study PRJEB21678) | metagenome | place: Germany | collected 2015-04-21 | reverse complement strand
GCGCATTATTTACAAAGCAATTACACAGCAGTATGCAGCAATTCCTACACCCCTGCCAAGGGGCCTTGTGCATAATCCCCACTATTCAGTATTATAGCATATTTCTTCGGCGAAAATTACAAATACAAGGATATGAATGAGTATATGGCGAACAGCGAGTAAACTCCTATCGCAGCCGCAACAGCAGTGCGCGGAAATTCGTCTGCTTCTATATGCTCAAGGTACTCAAAAGTCTGCTCGGGGGAGTCTGAGGGAGTTTCTGCGGGGAATACTTGCGCCTGCTGCTTGCGCGCGGTTTTCCGAATAAGCAGGTATATGCCTGCACATATTGCCATAGCCAATACAGCAATCAGCGCGTGACCTAAAATGTTTTCCCAGCTGTTCGATATGTATTCCTCACCCAGATTTGCAAACGCGGCGAACAGCAGGCTCAGCAGATTGTTCATAAAGTGAATTATAATCGCCGGTATTATAGACTTGGTTTCATATGTAATGCTCGCCAAGAAATAGCCCAGTATAAACAGGCTCGGGTATGACAGCACAGTTGAATGTGTAAGCGTGAAAAGCAACGCGGTAAGCATTAAGGCGGTGTTTTTCTTTATATCGCGCCATGAGTACAGTATTACACCTCTGAAAAACAGCTCCTCGAATATTGCAGGCATTATTGCTATCGCGATAATAGATATAACAAGATTTACAGGCTGGCTGAGGTCGGGAATTATGGTTCCGCCCTGCTTTGTAAGGTCTGCGCCTGTTTTTTCGAAAAATAGCTGAAAGGCCGTGTTGAATTGCAACAGCGCATAGAATATCGCCGCTCCGAACGCAAAAGCCAGCACAATCTGCAAAAAACCAACGCGCTTTATGTGGAATTCGCCGTATTCGCCCCTTCTGTTTCTTTTTATGAAAGCAAGTGCCAGCCCTCCGAAGCAGGCAAGCGTTATGAGCAATGAGTTAAGTATAACTTTTACAACGGGGCTTGCGTTTCCGAACAGCAAGAATATGTTTGACACGACTAAATGAAATGCCAATAGCAATATAAGCAGATTGCCCGCACGTTTTTTCATATATTTACCTCACACCTCAAACATTCCGCATATTCTGTCCCTATGAGCTATGCGCAGCTGCATATTCGTTTCAGTTATATCTGCGCTTCTTAGGATTGAAGCCACAGTTTGCAGCGCAAGCTCCTCTGTGTTGTTCTCTTGGCTCAAATGCCCTAATATCGCACGATTTACGCCCGCCTCATGCAGCTTTACAAGCAGCCTGCCGCAGGCGGTGTTTGATAGATGACCGTTATTGCCTAATATTCGCTTTTGAAGATATACGGGGTAGCGCCCCGTCTGCACCATATGCTCATCGTGGTTGGATTCAATGAGCAGCATATCGCTTCCTGCCAATATGTCCTCAATTTCCTGCGTAGTATGCCCAATATCTGTTGCGACGGACAGCTTCCTTCCGTCAGCGAAGAATGAAAAGCCAACAGGGTCGGCCGTATCATGCGGAATAGGAAAGGGGAATACGCCTATATCGGATATGAAAAAGTCTTTATTTGTTTCGAACACGCGAATATTCTTATCGCGAATCCTATCGCGAACACCTTGCATTTTCTCCCATGCCGCCGCGTTCGCGTATATGGGAATATCAAGCTGCTTAGATAGAATTCCTGCGCCCTTAATATGGTCGCTGTGCTCGTGAGTTATTACTATTGCCGATATGCTTTCGGGAGAAATCCTGCATTTTAGCAGCGCGTTCTTTATTGTGGTTGCTGAAAGTCCCGCGTCAACGAGTATGCGAGTGCCGGAGTCGCTGCACACAAGCGAGCAGTTACCCGACGAACCCGAATATAGCGGAACGAAAAACATCTCTTTCTCCTTTCGGTAATGAAATATTGCGCTGGTGCGCAACATTAAACAGCTTGCGGGTATGAAGCAATCCGCTTGCGCGAATAACGAAAATATTTCCCGGGAAATAACAAAAACTCTTTATTTGCGCAGGGTATTTATTAGGCAGCTTTTCGCCTGCTTTTGCTTCATTCAACAGCTTGCTGTTGTATTCATGACGCAAAGCGTCTTAAAACTCCAGCTTCTTTTCAATATACGGCACTAACTCATCAATGCTGAGCCTGATCTGCCCCATAGTATCCCTGTCGCGTATGGTTACTGTGTTGTCCTCTAATGTGTCGAAATCTATTGTTACGCAAAGGGGAGTGCCTATTTCGTCTTGCCTGCGGTAGCGTCTGCCGATAGCGCCGGATTCGTCGTAATCGGTCATGAAGCGCTTGGACAGCATACTATATACCTCCTGCGCTTTCTCTGACAGCTTCTTCTGCAAGGGAAGCACAGCCACCTTGAAAGGCGCTAACGCCGGGTGCAGCCTTAAAACATTCCTGACATCGCCGCCCTCAAGCGTTTCCTCGTCATACGCGTCGCACAAAAACGCCAGCGCAACTCTGTCTGCGCCCAATGAAGGCTCTATGCAGTAAGGGATATATCTTTCGTTGGTGAACGGGTCCTGATACTCCATATTAGTACCCGAATGCTCAGCGTGCTGCTTCAGGTCGAAGTCTGTTCGGCTCGCAATTCCCCACAGCTCGCCCCAGCCGAACGGGAACAGGTACTCAATGTCCGTCGTGGCGTTTGAGTAGTGGCTTAATTCTTCCTTTTGGTGCTCTCTCAAGCGAATGTTATCCGCCTTCAGCCCCAAGCTCAGAAGAAAATTCTTGCAGTAGTCCACCCAGTACTTGAACCAGTCTAACTCTGTGCCGGGCTCGCAGAAGAATTCAAGCTCCATCTGCTCGAACTCCCTTGTTCTGAATGTGAAGTTGCCGGGAGTTATCTCGTTTCTGAACGATTTGCCTACCTGCGCTATTCCGAACGGAATCTTTTTGCGTGTGGTGCGCGCCACATTCTTGAAATTCACGAAAATACCCTGCGCTGTTTCGGGGCGAAGATAAATTTCGCTTGCCGAATCCTCGGTAACGCCCTGGAATGTTTTGAACATCATATTGAATTTGCGAATGCTCGTGAAATCGTGCTTGCCGCATTCGGGACAGGGGATTTTGTTATCGGCTATATATGCCTGCATCTGCTCATGCGTCCAACCGTCCGGGTGAAGCTCTAAGCCCTTTTCTTTTGCGAAATCTTCTATGAGCTCATCTGCTCTGAACCTTGCCTTGCATGCCTTGCAGTCCATTAAAGGATCGTTGAAATTGCCCACGTGGCCCGACGCCACCCACGTTTGCGGGTTCATGAGTATCGCCGTATCCATACCCACATTGTAGGGGCTTTCCTGAACAAATTTCTGCCACCATGCTTTTTTTACATTGTTTTTGAACTCAACGCCTAAAGGACCATAGTCCCAAGTGTTCGCAAGTCCTCCGTAAATCTCTGAGCCCGCGAATATGAATCCGCGATTCTTGCACAGCGCTACGATTTTTTCCATTGTCGGCTTTTCCATTATTTTATCTCCTATTTTTGTTTCGCTTAAAATCCTATTTTCTCAAATACCTTGTCTAATATCTTTTGCGCGGCTTCGCTTGCCTGCTTTCTGCCTTTTTCCAGCACTTCGCTTATATAATCGGGGTTAGCCAAGTATTGCTTGAAAGCGGTTTGTATGGGGGTTAGCTCCTCTATAACCGCTTCGGCGACCTTTATCTTTAATTGACCGTAGCCCATACCCTGAAATTCTGCGACTGATTCTTCTATGCTCTTGCCGGTTATAGTCGCGTATATCGTAAGCAGGTTTGATACGCCTAATTTGTCCTCCCTGTACTCTATTACGCTTTCCGAATCAGTTACGGCGCGCTTGAATTTCTTCATTATTACATCGGGTTCGTCCATTATGGCTACGAAGCCGTTGGGGTTGGGGTCTGACTTCGACATCTTCTTGTCGGGGCTTTGCAGGCTCATAATTTTAGCTCCCACACGCGCAATCATAGGCTCAGGCACCTTGAAAACTTCACCGTACGCGTTGTTGAAGCGAATTGCTATATCCCTGCACAGCTCTAAGTGCTGCTTCTGGTCAACCCCCACAGGCACATAGTCTGCATTATACAAGAGAATATCCGCCGCCATCAAAACGGGATATGTGAACAGCCCAGCGTTTATGTTTTCCTCATTTTTTGTTGCGCTCTTGTCCTTGAACTGAGTCATTCTGGATAATTCGCCCATGTATGAGTTGCAGCACAGCACCCAAGATAGCTGAGCGTGCTGCGGTACCTGCGATTGTATGAAAAGCGTGGATTTATCAGGGTCAATGCCGGCGGCCAATAAAAGCGCCGCGGTTTCGAATGAGCGTTTTCTTAACTCATTCGGGTCCTGCCTTACCGTTATTGCGTGCATATCGGCTACGCAGTAAAAGCAGTAGGTTTCATCGGTTTGCAGCTTTGCCCAGTTGCGTACAGCGCCTACATAATTGCCTATTGTCAATGCGCCCGAAGGCTGTATTCCACTCAAAATTATCTTCTTCATGCGCCCTCCATGAGATATCACTAATAGAAAAGAATATTATTTTTTGGGAGGTTTGTCAAATGGAAATGAAGACGGCAACAGGTTGCCGAATGAAGACGCCTGCGGCGAATGAAGACACGCTTTGCGTGAATGAAGACAATGCTTACGCATTGAATAAAGACGCTCCTTTGGAGCGAATGAAGACACGCTGCGCGTGAATGAATCCAGCGACGATGGCGAATAATGAGCAGGGGCGCGCATTGCGCGTCCGCTTTTTAGTGTGGAGTTTCCCGCTCAAAGCGTGGAATGCAGAATGCAAAATACAGAAGGATAGATTATTGCAGGGTTTGGTTCGCTTGCGCGAAAAGCTAAATTATTTGCTGACGCAAATAGCTAAATGTTGCTTCGCAATGCTGTGAAAAGGTTTGATCTTTTGCTTCTTTTCTTTCAAGAAAAGCAGCGGGGTGGGGCAGCGCCCCATAGAATAGAAAAGCAGCTTGCCATACGGGTAACGCCCCGTGTGGTAAGTCCTGACTAAAAAAGCGGGTTTCCCCGCTTTCATTTTTATTTTGCAATTACTTTGCGTTCTGCATTTCCTTAACTATCCTTGCCGTATCCTTAGCTATTACCATTTCCTCGTCTGTGGGTATTACGAATACGCGCACCTTGCTTGAGGGTTTTGCAAGGTCAACGGTCGCGCCGCGGGGGCAGGTCATATTAAGCTCAAAGTCGGCCTCAACATTTAAGAACTCCAAGCCTTCAAGCACCAGTTCGCGCACTCTGCGGTCGTTTTCGCCTACGCCCGCCGTGAAAACTATCGCGTCAAGTCCGCCCATTGCGCAAGCGTACGCGCCTATGTACTTCTTAACCTTGTAGGCGAACACCTTGAGGGCTAATGCGGCTCTTTCGTCTGTATGCTCAGCGTCCGCCAAATCCCTGAAATCCGACGAAATGCCCGAAATGCCGAATACGCCGCTCTTCTTGTTCATGTACTCGGTAACTCCGGCTACATCAAGATTCAGCTTTTCCATTAAATATGTAACTATCGCGGGGTCAATATCGCCGCAGCGCGTTCCCATAGGCACGCCCTCTAAGGGAGTGAAGCCCATAGACGTATCTATTGACTTTCCACCGTCAACAGCGGCTATTGACGAGCCGTTGCCCAAGTGGCAGGTAACTATTTTTGTCTGCTCAATAGGCTTGCCCAACAGCTCCGCTGCTCTTCTTGAAACATAATAGTGCGAGGTGCCGTGGAAGCCGTATCTTCTTATCATTAAATCGGTGTATGCCGAATAGGGCAGTGCGTAGAGGTATGCTTCCTTGGGCATTGTCTGGTGGAACGCAGTATCGAAAACGCCTACCATGGGAACATCGGGCATCAGCTCCTTAAATGCGCGAATACCTGTGAGGTTAGCGGGATTGTGCAGGGGCGCTAAATCGGTAAGGCTTTCTATTACATCTATAACTTCGTCGGTAATAAGAACGCTTGACGCAAACTTTTCGCCTCCATGAACTACCCTGTGGCCTACCGCGTCAATCTCTTTAAGCGACTTTATAACGCCGAACTCCTTGTCCTCCAACGCGTCAAGCACAAGCCTTATGCCGGCGGTGTGGTTGGGTATGGGGGCTTCCTTTACTATTTTGTCTTTTCCGATAGGCGCATAGGTGATTTTTGAGCCCTGCATGCCTATTCTTTCGCAAATGCCCTTAGCTACTGCTTCGTTCTTTTCAATGTCTATGAACTGATACTTCAAAGACGAGCTTCCCGAGTTGATGACTAATACTTTCATTATATTTCCTCCGTTTTTATTGTGCCTGCAATGCGGTTATCGCTACAACCGATACTATATCCTCAACGCTGCAGCCGCGTGATAAATCGTTTATAGGCTTTGCGAAGCCCTGGCATATAGGACCGATAGCCTCCGCCTTAGCCAGTCTTTGCACTAATTTATAGCCTATGTTGCCCGCCTGCAAATCGGGGAAAACAAGTATGTTCGCCTTGCCCGCCACGGGACTTCCGGGAGATTTCAGCTGACCTACCGATTCCACAAGCGCGGCGTCGGCCTGCAATTCGCCGTCAACCATAAGCTCTGGCGCGCGCTGCTTTACAAGCTCCGTCGCCTGAACTACCTTATCGACGTTATCGTGCTTTGCGCTTCCCTTAGTCGAGAATGAAAGCATGGCTATACGCGCTTCCATACCTAAAAGGCTCTTTGCGGTCTGCGCCGAAGCTATGGCAATGTCCGCTAACTGCTCTGCCGTCGGGTCGGGAGTTATTGCGCAATCCGCGAACAGGAATACTCCGTTTTCGCCGTACTCGCAATTCGGAACCTCCATTATAAAGCAGCCCGAAACAGTATTTGCATTCTTAGCTGTTTTTATTATCTGAAGCCCCGGGCGCAGCGTGTTGCCTGTGGTGTTTATAGCGCCTGCCACCATACCGTCGGCTAAGCCGTTCTTAATGTGCATGCAGGCAAAAAATAAAGGGTTCTTCATCTGCTTATGAGCTTCCTCTAAGCTGAGACCCTTTGCTTTGCGCATTTCATAAAATTGCTCGGAATATTCTTTCAGACTTTTGTGTGTTTCGGGGTCAATTATACTGATACCGTTTAGATTTACGCCTAATTCCTTCGCCTTTTCGCGAATCTCCTGCTCGTTGCCTAAAAGCGTAATATCCGCTATACCCTCGCGAACTATAATCTCGCTTGCCTTGAGTGTGCGCGGTTCGCTGCCCTCGGGTAAAAGCACATGCTTCTTATTTGCTTTCGCCCGCGCCTTGATTACATCAATAACTGCCATATGTTCCTCCTGAATCACTCGTATTTCCAATAAAGCATTATAACACATATATTTGCTTCATAAAAATATATTAGCGAAAAGACGCGGAGAAAAAGAGAAAGGCTTTGTAAGCGAAAAGGTGCAGATTACTAAATCATGGCTGACTTTGTGTGGTATAATTTGTAATAGATTTTTATCGGTGTGGAGTTGGCGTGTTTGGCGCATAAATACGGGCTGCGCCCGAATGAAGCTGTTAACGCTGATAGAGCTGTTCTTTCGAAATTTATCATAAATAGCGATGAATTGAAGGAAATCCCCCCAAAAAGCACATAAGGAGAGCACCATGAAAAAAGCATTCTCGATAGTTGAGCTTATAATCGTTATTGCGGTAATAGGCATATTGGCGGCTATTCTGATTCCCTTAATGTCAAATATAATTGACAGCGCAAACGCTAAGTCTGCCCTTGCAGATGCGAAAAATACGTTAACAAATTATGTAGCGTATTGCGAAAGCGACCAGAAATCAAGGCAAGATGTGTGCATAATCGCAGAGAAAGCGAAAAAGTTTTATGCTTTTTCATGCGAAGCAAGCGAGGGCGAGCTAAAAGCCTCCGAATACAACCCCATAGAAGCGGAAAGCCTTGATGAAGCAGCCGATTTGCTGTACGAGGTTAACGTGCTTGTTGCGTCAAGCGAGAATTCAATATTCGTTGCGTTGCCGTTGCCGGATTCATCAGACAACGTGCTTTTGTATGAGGGGTATAGGCTAAAATCAAGTTCACAGCTCATAACGCTAAGCAAAGAAAGATACGCGATAGGATTAGACGAAACATATACGCTTGTGGCGACTACGTTTCCGCAAGAGCAGGTCGTTGACGTAACCTGGGAGAGCACGAACCCCGGTGTAGCGACCGTGAATGACGGTGTAGTTACCCCTGTCGCAGTAGGAGAAACGGAGATTATTGCGCGTTGCGGTGATAATACGGCAAGCTGCAGGATAATAGTTGACGAGTTTATAGAGTTTTCGGGCAGCATGGCGGAGTTGAAAGCGCATATCGAGGACAATGCGGACAACGCGCTTTTGCTACGCCTTATGGCGAATGCAGATGAAAGGGATAACGCTTCGCTATTCCCCATAGTAGTTCCCGAGGATAAAATAGTGAGAATAGACTTTAGTAAAAAAGAGCTGAATTATAATTTCACATCAGACGAACACGGTATCCCCGCTTTTGTTGAAAACAACGGCGGAGATTTTTATATTTATTGTTCGGGCAACCCGGAGCTTGATTACGGCTTTATGCGCATAGTAGCTGAAGGTCAGGGTGTTTATGAAGGGCCTGTTGAAACCGAAACGTGCGGTCATCTGCTGGCAAACAAAAATGACGGATATGTGCAGATAGGTAATAATATGAGTTTATATTTGGATATGATAAGCGATTCAAGCTATGTGGTTTATAATATTGACGGTTATGCAGAGCTACTTATAGGAGATAGCTTTAATGCTTATGGAGCGGCTGTCGTGAGAAATGACGAGAACGGGCGAATGAGCATAAATGGGCAATACTCTGTTTGTGAAAATATTGCTATTATCAATTATGGCGTAATTGAGTCTATTTCGGGTTCATTGATAAAAGGGGATAAGGTCGCAATTCAAAACCATGGTTTGATAAGGTCTGTTTCAAGCGGGATTATACAATCGCATGGCGGAATTGTTTTAGAGAATACAGGCAGGAACGCTATCATTAAAGAAATAAGCGGAGGCGGTTTTTACTCAACCGGAGATGATGAAACAGACTTCAGAAAGGAAGTGCTGGTATTAAAAGAGGGAAGCAGAATCGAAAGCATAACCGGCGGAAAGTTTTCAGGAAGAGAAGAAATTGCTTGCGATGAGAGTTCGTCAATATATAGCATATCGGGCGGCGAGTTTGAACACCCAGTTCCCGAAGAATACTTGGCCCCGGGCAAGGCATGCGTGTATGACCCTGAGAGTGAAAGGTATGCGGTTAAGTAGGTAGCGCATACCCCGTACTGCTTTATATGCAAGGCGGGCTTAAGCCCGCTGTTTGTTATTGCGAAGCTGCTATTCATGGTTTTATTGAGCAAAAAGCTGTACGGGAAGTCAACAGCTTGAAGCTCATATGCTTTGTGTCATGCTTACATATCCTTTATTCTGCATGGTTTCCCCATTGTCTTTTAGCCTATTTTGTGCTAATATTATTTAGTTGGATTGTAAGGTGGGTTACCATACGCAAGTGGTGATAGTATATTCTTTCCATATGATCCGATAATTTTACGCTTTCGGAGGATAGATTTGAAGAAATATAAGGTAATACTCCTATATCTCGCCATAGCATTAGCAATATTCATTGTATTAGAGAGCATAGACGGCTTTGCAAACTTTGGCGGCGAGAAAAAGGAAAAGGAATACCAAGAATTCATACAAGAAGTAAAGGAAGATAAAGTTGGAAGAGTCGTATTTCATGACGGCAAGAACTTAATAAATTACTGGTACAAGGACAGCGTTGACGAGGAGGGCAAGTATAATGAGAAAAAGCCCGACCATTATACGATAGTACCTTCTTTACAGACGTTTACAGACGATATGAACGCAATATTCGGCGACGGAACGGCACATATACCTTCCGACCGGTATTCGTTCACTTATGTATATGTTCCAAAAGAGCCTGAATCGATATTTATATTGATGCTTCCGTACATTCTCATAATCGGCATAGCGCTTATTTTCATGTTCATATTTATGCGCGCGCAAACCGGCGGAAGCGGAAATGTAATAAACTTTTCACGCAGCCGTGCGAAGATTCAAAGCGGAAACAAGACCAAGTTTGCTGATGTCGCAGGAGCTGACGAGGAGAAGGACGAGCTCAAAGAAATAGTTGACTTTATGAAGCGTCCCGAAAGGTTTACATCAATGGGCGCAAGAATTCCTAAGGGCGTGCTGCTTGTAGGCCCTCCCGGCACAGGCAAAACGCTGTTGGCAAGAGCAGTCGCAGGCGAAGCAGATGTGCCCTTCTATTCTATTTCGGGCTCGGATTTTGTGGAAATGTTCGTGGGCGTTGGCGCGTCGCGCGTGCGCGATTTATTCAACACAGCTAAAAAAACAGCTCCCGCGCTGATATTCATAGACGAGATAGACGCGGTTGGCAGACAGCGCGGCGCAGGCTTAGGCGGAGGACATGACGAGCGCGAGCAAACGCTAAACCAGCTGTTAGTCGAGATGGACGGCTTTGAGGCGAACGAGGGCATAATAGTTATTGCGGCGACAAACCGTCCCGATATATTGGACCCTGCTCTGCTGCGTCCGGGCAGATTCGACCGCAGGATAACGGTTCATATTCCGGATATTCGCGGCAGGGAGGAAATACTCAAGGTTCACGCAAAGAATAAGAGGTTCGCAAGCGATGTATCCTTCTCGTCACTTGCGGCGGCTACTCCGGGCTTCACAGGCGCAGACTTGGAAAATATGCTCAACGAAGCTGCTATATTAGCAACGCGCAGGGGCTTGAATGAGATAACGATGGCAGAGCTTAACGAGGCGGCTACCCGCGTAATGATGGGGCCTGAGAAGCGAAGCCGCTTAATCACCGCACGCGATAAGGAAATAACAGCGTATCACGAAGCAGGACACGCGGTTGCGTCGCTGAAGCTTGAAAACTGCGACCCCGTTCGCGAAATATCGATAATTCCGCGCGGGCAGGCGGCAGGCTATACAATGACATCGCCCGGCAACGAGTATTCGCATATATCAAAGAGCAAGCTGTATGATGAAATCGCAATGCTGTTGGGCGGCAGAGCGACAGAGGAAATAATATTGGGTGAGGTTTGCACAGGTGCGCATTCGGACTTAAAGCGCGCGACCGAAATAGCACGCAAAATGGTAACCGAATACGGCATGAGCGATAACTTAGGGCCGCTGTTCCTGGGCGGAGATACGGAAGTGTTCGTAGGAAGGGATTTCGCACAGCATTCGAATTTGTCTGACGCGTTTGCCGCACGCATAGACGACGAAGTGAAGGCTATTATAGAAACACAATACGAGCGCATTAAGAAGATAATTTCTGAGAATATCGATGGCATTAAGCGTGCATGCAGTGTGCTTATTAAAAGGGAATACCTCACAGGCGAACAGTTCGAGCGCATATTCAATGGCGAGGACGAAGAAGCCGTGTTTGCAGAGCCGGTTATGGCTTGATGTATGCAGATTCAGGAAAGCAGGCGAAGGCCTGCTTTTTTGTTTGGTGTGAGGAGTTGGCGCCTATGGCGCATGAAGACAATGCTTTGCATTGAATGAGGACAGGCTAAAGCCTGAATGAAGACACGCTACGCGTGAATGAAGACGCCCTACGGGCGAATGAAAGTGACAAGTTAATAGTGATGAGTTGGAGTGTGGAGTTGGCGCCTATGGCGCATGAAGACAATGCTTTGCATTGAATGAAGACAGGCTAAAGCCTGAATGAAGACGCCCTACGGGCGAATGAAAGTGACAAGTTAATAGTGATGAGTTGGAGCGTGGAGTTGGCGCCTATG
>FZPS01000016.1_pt234 | contig 11775 bp, 9 predicted proteins | sample 1817821 | NCBI WGS metagenome assembly FZPS01 (sample SAMEA104158645, study PRJEB21678) | metagenome | place: Germany | collected 2015-04-21 | reverse complement strand
GAGCCTTCGGTGCGTTTCAGACGGTTGATGATGAGATAGGTGAGGGGGGTGGCGGCAATTTCGTAGGCGGTTTTGAAGAGGAAGTTCCACAGGATGACTTGGAGGACGATGTGGCGGGGCCAGATGCCGAGGAAGGCGATGGTGGTGAAGAGGAGGGAGTCGGCGGCTTCGCCGATGATGGTGCTGCCGATGGTGCGCTTCCAGAGGTGGCGGCCGCGGTGCAGGATTTTCATGCGGGCCATGACCCAGGCGTTCAGGAAGGAGCCGCAGGTGAAGGCGATGAGGCTGCCGAGGGCGACGCGCGGGGTTTGCCGCAGGATGGTGGCGAAGGCGTCTTGCATGTGCCAGCCGTCGGCGGGGGGCAGGGCGCTGACGAGCGCGAAGGTGCCGGCGGCGAAGAGGTTGAGGAGGACGCCGAGCCAAATGACGCGGCGGGCCTGGGCGTAGCCGTAGACTTCCACGAGGACATCGCCGAGGATGTAGGAGATGGGGAAGAGCAGGTTGCCGCCGTCCATCGTGATGAACCGCAGGCCGGGTATCTGCAGCGGTTTGATGGCGGCAATGTTGGAGATGACCCAGACGGTGCAGGAAATGGCCGCCAGGGTTGGCAGCCAGCGGCGGGCGCCGGCTGGCTGCTCCGGTGGTTTATTCGTCATTACTCTTGAGCGGGTTCATTTTTTGCAGGGTGCCGCCGATGGCTTTGCCGACACCCACGGCCGCGCCGCCCACGGCTTTGCCGGCATCCACAGCGCCACCGACAACGGCCTTGCCGGTGTCCACCGCGGCGCCGCCTACGGCTTTGCCGGTGTCCACGGCTGCGCCGCCGACCGCTTTGCCCGCATCTACGGCGCCGCCAATGACGGCTTTGCCGGCGTCCGTTGCGCCTTCGCCCAGCGCGCCGAGGCCGTCGCCGAGCAGTTTGGCGGAGCCTGCGATGGCGGTGCCGGCGGCTCCGGCGATTTCGGTCAGGATGCGTTGAATGGCTTCCACAACGGTGACGCCCTCTTTTTCTTTGCCGAGGTCGGTCAGGGTGATGGGGGGCAGCGGGAGGGGAACGCTGCCGCCGCCGGTCACGGCGGAGAGGCCGGTCATGGAGACGTTCATTTTGCTGTCGGTGATGGAGAGTTTTTCGATGACGACTTTTTTCTCGGATTTGTCGGCGGATTTTTCTTTTTTCGCTTCTTCCTTATCCTGGTCGGGGGCTTCGGCGGGGGTGAGGGATTCAATCAGCGCGCCGAGGTTGCTGTCGCGCAGGCCTTTTTCGTAGGTGACGACGAGGCCGTCCACGAGGATTTCATGGATGACGATGGTGTCGGTGAGGAGTGAGGCGTTATCGAGTTTGACGGACACCTTGCCGAGGTCCAGCAGGCCAGAGGTGTTGAAGCCGGGGGGATTGCCGATGTGGAGGCCTTCCAGCGAGGCTTTGCCCCGGATGAGCGAGAGTTTGGCGTCGGCGAGTGTGGCATCAACGCCCAGAGCTTTCGGCGCGAAGCTGTTGAATCCTTGATGCAGCACGCGGTCCAACGAAAACTCCAACACGACCAATGCAATCACGATGATTGCGAGCAGAACGCCTAAAATTTTCAGCAGTTTTTTCATCAATTCTCCTTGCGCGCGCGGATGGGTCCGGCGTTTGTTTGGGATTACAGACGCGGGGAAACATACTGGGTGGGGGCGGGAGTTTCCAGCATAAATCGCCGGGGGCGGAGGCGGCGGGCGGGAGTCCGCCGTTTGATAATTGGCTTGCAGTTATGGGGGTGGGCCTGAAAATATCCGGCGATTCAAGAAAGAGAAAAAACGTGGCGGCTTATCCAATCGAAGAAAAACTGGTGGTGGCGGTATCGTCAACGGTGCTGTTTGACCTTTCGCATGAGCACGAGCTTTATATGGAGCAGGGGCTGGAGGCGTTTCGGCGCTATCAGCAGGAGCACCGGCACGAGCCGTTGCAGCCGGGCACGGGCTTTCCGTTTATTCGCCGGCTGTTGCAGTTGAATCAACTGAAGCCCGAAGAGCATCGGGTGGAGGTGGTGATTTTGTCGCGTTATCATGCCGATGACGGGATGCGGGTGATGGATGCGGTGCGCGAGCACGGGTTGGACATCACGCGCGCGTTTTTCATGGCGGGGCGCAAGCCGTATCCGTTCATGGAATCCGTGAATGCGGCGCTCTATCTGAGCACCAATGGCGCGCAAGTGAAGGAGGCCGTGGATTTGGGCTATCCGGCGGGGCACGTTCTGCCGTGTCACACCGAGGATGACGAGGGCGACAAGCAACTCCGGCTGGCGTTCGATTTTGACGGGGTGCTGGTGGATGACGAGGCCGAGCAGGTGTATAAGCGCACGCAGGATTTGGAGCAGTTCCGGCAGTATGAAATGGACAACCGGGACCGGCCGCTGAAGGCGGGGCCGCTGATGCCGTTGTTGAAGCAGATTTCCTATTTCCAGAAGCTGGACAGTCAGCGCGCGCTGGCTGACCCGGCGTGGGAGCGGCTTCTGCGGATTTCCATTGTCACGGCGCGCAGCGCGCCCGCCCATGAGCGGCTCATCAATACGTTGTCGTCGCTGGGGCTGGAGGCGGACGAAGTTTTCCTGATGGGCGGCATTGAGAAAAAGCGGGTGCTCGATATTCTGAAGCCCCATATTTTCTTTGACGACCAGATGGTGCATCTGGAGCCGGTGGCGGCGAGCACGCCTTCGGTGCATATTCCTTTCGGCGTGGCGAACAAGTCGGCCGGTTGAGCGGGGGGGGGCGGGGGGCCGCGTCAGTACGGCCAGCCTTGCAGGGTCACGAAGCGCCTGGCGGCATTGGTGATGAAAGGCAGTTGGTAGGTCAGCGTGTTGCTGTAGCCGGTGGGCAAAACGCCGGTCCACGTCCAGTCGTTTGTCACCAAGGCGGGGGTTTCAAGCAGAATATACGGGATGCCCAGCCGCTGGTCGGGGAGGGTGTAGGTGAGCTGTTGGTTGGCGCTGAACGCGGGGGTGGGGGCGAAGTCCAACGGGGGCGGGTTCAGTTCGAGGTCGGCGAGAACGCTATGGGTGTCCACTGTTACGGATGTGGTGTGATTGGAAGCCAGCGCGCCGCCGGAAAAGGTCAGGGTATAGACGCCGGCCGTGGTGATGGGGATGGCATAGCCGCCGGCATCGCCGGTGATTGCGTAATAGGGGCCGTGGTCGGGCGTGACGGTGATGTCGCCGCAGCCTTCGCCGGGGTCGTAGAGGCGGTTGGTGTTGGCGTCGTGCCAAACTGTGCCGACGACAAATCGGTTGTAATGGTTGGTATAAAAGGTTTGCGCAATGGCGTAGTTGATTGTGACCACGTTGGGTCCGATGCTCAGGTTCTCATCGGGCTGTGCCACAAAGGCGATGCCCGCATTGGCCATTTGCCCCATCATCAGGGCGGTTCGATGGGCGCGCCCATTTTGCATGCCGTTCTCACTGTTGCCCCAATCCACATTGAATGCGGCATGGGCATAGAGCGGGTGATAGGCATAAGCAAAGACGCTGCCCCGCCAGGAGGAAACGTTGAAACTTTCGTTGGTGACGCGGTCGAATTGGCCGTCGTGGTTTTGGCCGTCTATGGAAATGAGATAGGCGCAATGGTTGCTGGCGGCCCGATAAAGGCGGGCGTCGAAAGCGGCCGGCGCGGGATTGGAGCTGGCCCAGGACGCCAGCTCCGCCATCAACACTTCGCGGTTGACGGCATAGAATTGCAAGGCCTGCTGGGTCGCTTCATCACGCAGATGGGCCAGCCAAACCCCTTCGGGGCGGGGGCTTTGGCGCGCGCGATTCATCAGCCACATCATTTGCTGTTCCTCGCCGCTTGGATGAGCGCCATCGGAGGTTTTGTGAAGCGTCCATTCGGTGGACGGCGCGTCTTTGGGGTGGGGCCGCGCATGTGGCGGCGTGCCACGGTCCGGAGTTGACACGGTGACCGTCGGCGGGTCCGGCGCCGGACTATGCGCTTGTCCGTAAAGCGCAACGGGCCAGCAGAGGGCGGTCAGCCAACAGATGATTCGCACTCCGGTCTTCATGGTGGATGGCATCCCGTTCAAAACGCCCAGGCCAGAAGGATGGGGACGGTCACCAGCGCCCACAGGTGGGTGAGGAGCAGCGCGCCGGCGACGAAGTCCGTGTCGCCGCCGTATCGCTCGGAAAACAGCACGCTGACCATGGCCGTGGGCATGACCGACACGATATACAGAATGCCGCGCGCGACCGGGTCCATGGGAATCAGCCTCAACAGGGGAATCATGATGAGCGGCACGGCCAGCAGGCGAATCGCCGAGACCAGCCAGATGCGCCAGCCCAGAATGGTGCGCAGGGGCAAGACGGCAAACCGGCTGCCCGCCACCAGCATGGTCAGGGCAATGGTGGCCGCGCCGAGGCTGTTGAGGCCGTCGCGCAAGGTTTGTGCGGCCAGCGCCAAGTTGGGCGGCAGCGCGGGCCAGGCAATCAAATCGCGCGCGGCGACAAATGCCAAACTGAGCAGCAGCACGACAAAGGGCGGGCTGAAGAGCGATTTCAGGCGGTCGCGCTTGCGTTCCGCGCGGGAAAACAGCATGACGCCCAGCGACCACAGCAACAGCTCATAGCCGACGGAGGAGAACACCAGCAGCGCCACGCCTTTTTCGCCGAAGCGGAATAAAACCAGCGGCAGCGGCAGGAACAAATAGTTGTTGATTAAACAGTGGAACAGGAATGCCCGCGCGGTGTCCTTGGATACGTTGCCCAGAAAGCGAATGGCCAGCAAACCGAGGGCGAAGCCCACCATCGCAATCACCATGACCAGCAGGGGCAGCAGGATGTTGGCTCGCAAATCGCTGATGGTGAGATTGGTGATGGAAACAAAAATCAGCGCGGGATAAACCAGATTCAACGCGACATGGGCGAGGTCGTTGGTTCCCTGGGCGGAAAGCATGTTGCGCCGTCGCGCGACATAGCCGGCGGCGACCAGGCCGAGGACACACAAAATCTGGAAAAGAAAAATCATGTCGGTTGTCATTCGTTGGGTGATGGCTGGTCTGTAGATGAACTGATTGCGCCCGCGGCGTCCAGCTTGGATTTAAGCCCCATGCTGCGCGCCGTTTGCGTGCGGACGGCGGTTTTGAAGGAGCGCTCCGTACACCACAGGTCCACGCCGGTTTCGGTGCGGGTGAGGGCGGTGTAGAGCAGTTCGCGCGTCAGAATGGGCGATTCCGCGGGGGGGAGCATGACCATGATGTGCCCGAAGCCGGAGCCTTGCGACTTGTGGACGGTCATGGCGAACGCGGTTTCGTGTTCCGGCAGGAGCCGGCACGGAACCGGCTGCTCGCGATTGGCAAAAAACACGGCGTGTTCGTTTTCGCGTTCCGGGTCCGGCAACACCACGCCCACATCGCCGTTGAATAACTTGACTTCATAGTCGTTGCGGGTGACGAGGATGACCCGGTGATCGTAGAACTCGCCTTTGCGGTGGGGGAACAAAATGTCTTCGATGGCGCGATTGATGGCGTTGACGCCAAGCGGTCCCCGGCGCAGGGCGCATAGCACCCGGAATTGCGCCAGCGCCGCGAATGCTTCCTTGGCGGTTCGGGCCGCTTGGAAGGCCGCGTAGCGGGTTTCGATGATTTTCGTAAATTCCGGCGGGATGTGATTGAAGCGGATGCGGCTGGCATCGTGCAGGCTCATTGGCGAGTTTGCGGCATCTGTTTGGGCGGAAACGATTTCCCAGGCTTCATCCGCGCGCATGTCATTCACGGCTTCGCTCAGGCGCTTGATGAGGGAATCGTCGTCAAATCGTTTGCTTTGGGTCAGCACGACCACATTATTCCGGAGGGTTTCGGACTCGCACAATTCAGCCATGACGCTGCCGGGGTCCACGGAGGCCAACTGATTTTTGTCGCCGAGCAAAATCAGGCGCGTGTTCGGGGCGAGGGCATCGAGCAATTTGGCGAACTTGGGCAAATCGGCCATGCTGGTTTCATCCACCAGCACCACATCGGCGGGCAGCGGATTGTTCCGGTTATGGCGGAAGTAGGGCGATGCCGGCTGGTAGCCCAGCAGGCTATCCAGCGTTTTGGCGGGTTCGAGAATCAGATGCTCCAGCGAGTCATCCATTTCGGCGTTCACACTTTCCTGCAAGCGGTCGGCGGCCTTGCCCGTCGGCGCGGCGAGACGCACGCGCAACGGCCGGGCGCGAGTGTCGCTCTGCCGGGCCAGCATGTTGAGCAGAACCGCCGCGATGGTGGTTTTGCCGGTGCCGGGGCCGCCGGTGATGACGGTCAGTTGGCGTTCCAATCCGGCGCAGACGGCGGCCACCTGTTCGGTGGTCAGATATAAAGCTTCGCCGCGCGGTCCTTTCTTGCGCAAGGTGACGGCTTGAGCGGTGGCCTGGGTGTCCGCGGGAACCTCGTATCTGGTGGCGGACCACGCGCGCAATTTGTCGGCCGTGAGTTGTTCATAATTCCAGAATCGGCGCAGATAGAGGCGGCCTTCCGCTAAAATGAATGGCTCGGCGCCGGAGCCATCGCCCACCAGTTCCGGGCAGGCCCGGAGCAGGTCGGCGGCCTCTTGTGGCGCGGGCAATTCCGTGGTCAGCGCGTTTGTTCCGCTGGCGCCACTTGGGTCATCGTTCTGCCCGTGCAGATTGATTTGCTCCCATTGGGGGCGGTTCAAGTCGAGGCACACATGGCCGTCGCCGGTCACGCGCACGGCCAGCGCCAACGCCACCTGAACGGCCGGCGGCGGGAGCCGCTCGCCGCAACAGGTGCGCATGAGCGACTCCACCAAGTGGACATCCAAATCGCGCAACAGGCCGGCTTCCTGCCAGCGCCGCAGGTTATTTGCCGATTTAGCCATGAGCGCCTCCCAGAAATTCGCTGAGCGCATGAATCAGTCGGGCGGAGGGGCGGTCCGAGAAAACGCCGCGATTCGTCCGGCCATCCACGCCTCGCAGAAACAGATAGAAAATGCCGCCGATATGCGTGTCGTAATCATAACCGTTCAGGCGTTCGGCCAGAAAGCCGTGGAGGGCAACCGTGTAAATCAGATACTGCAAATAGTAGGAGTGCGCGCGCATTTCCGTTTTCAATCGCGCGCGTTCAAATCCATCCTCGCGCCGGTTCAATTGGTTTGATTTCCAGTCCACAATGTAAAAGCGCCCGTCGTGCTGGAATACCAAATCCATGAAGCCGGTCATGAAACCCAGAGGGATTTTCCTGTCGTGCCGGGCGAGGTCGGCCATGAATGATTCATCGCGGGCCTGCGTGTGCCAATGGTTGCGCAATACTTCCGCCAGACCGCTCACCGTGCGTTCGGTTTGGTTTTGCAGGGAGAAGTTGAACTCCATTTCCGACAGACGGTTTTCGCGGGTGATGTCTTGCAGGCGAAAGGCGGGGATGTCTTCGGACGCGCTTAACGGAACGGACAAGGTATTCGCAACCATCGTGTGAACCGCCTCGCGCCGCGCTCGCAGAAGTCTTTGTTTGTCTTCCGGCAGGGTTTCCGCGGGCGGGGGGCAGATGCGGTATTTGTCCAGCGTCTGCTCCGTCGTGGCGCGAATGGGCGCGGGATTGGCGGGCCAATCCGCGAAGTCAATCAGCTCAAAGATTTCGTGCCAGCATTCGCCCAGCTTGGCGCCGCCGGGAATCTGGAAAATGGGCTGGATGTCACCCGCGTCCGGTTCAGGCGGTGTTTCGGTGGCTTCGTCCATATCGCGCGCCGTGAGAATGGGCGCGGGCGTGTGAGAGGTGAGCGCGGAAAAGCTCGCGTGGCCGAAGCGATGGTCCATGCCCGTGGTGAGGGGGCGGGCTTCCAGCTCATCCGGATTGGGCGGCGGCGGGGGCGTCCAGGGGCCGTCCGGCAAATCAGTCGGCATGGAGCGGCGGTGAACGTGGCCGTGATGGACTCCGGCCTCGTCCGTGGGGGGGGGCAGCCGCGCCAAAAGATGTGCAACCGCATATTCGTTTGCCGTCTGTTTGTCCGGCGCCTCGAACAAGTACACCCGGTTAATGGCGCGGGTGATGGCGACGTAGGTCAGGCGGATGTTTTCCGCGTGTTGTTCCTGCGTCGCTTTTTGTTTGGCCTCGCCTGAAGCGGTGTCGAGGTCCAGCACCAATTGATTGCCCACATGGTACTTCATCATGCGGGCACCCCGCCGCAAGCCGGCGGATTTCAATTTCTGGAGGGTCGGCACGAAAACAATCGGGAATTGGAGCCCTTTGCTTTTGAAAATCGTCATGATTTGGACGGCGTCGTTGTCATCGGCGATGCGCGGCTTGGCCTCGTCGTCTTCATCGGCGGCGTCGCGCTGCTTTCCGTCTAACTGGCGCTTGAACCAACTGGCGGTGGCCACGGGGCCCAGCCGCTGGCTGCGCGCGGCCTGATGAATCAGCTCCACCAAGTGGCGCAAATCCGCCAGCCGTTGATTGCCGTCCGGGTGGCCGGCGACATGCGTGAAGAGGCTGAGTTGGTCCACCAGCACCTGGAAGCCCTCGACGAACGAATATTTTTCCCAGCGCGCGCCCGCGCCGCGGAACACTTCGGCCCATTCTTCCGGTCGCATGGGCAGTTGGCGGGAGTCGTTGGAGAGGGCGGAATGCGCGGGCGTCGCAACGGATGGCCGCGAGGCGGATGCGTCGCCATGAAAAGAGGCCACCAGCGCGGGCGGACAGGGCAGCAGGCCGCTTGCCAGCGCGCTGCGAACGGCGCGGCCGCTGCCCGGCTCCAGCATGGCGCGCATCAAAAGCGCGAGGCGCGGGGCAACCGGGGAATCAAACACACTCCCCTTGGACTGGCGGACAGCATTGACGCCTTTATCGAGAAGCGCTTGCTGGATTTCTTGTGCTTCGCGGTGAGTCACCACCAAAACCGCGATTTGCCCGGGCTGAATGGGTTTGCCGCCGATGGTCGTCCGAGCATCGGAGAGCAGGCGAACGATTTCCTGGGCGACAAATGGCGCCCAATCGGGATTGCGTTCGGGCAGTTGCCAGATTTTCAGCGGGAACTCGTCGCGCTTGCCGTTCACGAGCAGTTCGGCCGCCGCTTGCACGTCGTTGGCGCCCAGCGGGGCGGGATAGGGCACGTTGGCGTTCAAAAATGTATAGGCGTCCGGCGCATCCAGAAAAACTTCATTCACGGCCGCGACCAGATTCGTTTCGGAGCGGTAATTCGTATTCAGCGTATGCCGGCGCGCTTCCTCAATGCCCTGCTTGGCCTGATAATAGGTGTAAATATCGCCGCCGCGAAAAGCGTAGATGGCCTGCTTGGGGTCGCCCACAAACACCAGCGGGTGTTGGGTCGGCTCTTTTTCCGCGGAAAACAAATCCCAGAAAATGGCATATTGAACGGGGTCGGTATCCTGAAACTCATCAATGAGCGCCGCCTTGAATTCTTCGCGCAGCAGGCGGCGCAGGATGGGGCCGGAGGTTGCATCCTGCAGGACGGCCCGCACATTGGCGAGCATGCTGTCGTAGGTCAAAACCGACAGATGCTGAAGCTGTTGTTGAACGTCCGCGAAGATGCTTTCCATCACTTGCGCCTTGGTTGCCAACTGCAAGTGACGGACGCCGTTTCCGGCGATGGTTTTCAGGTGATAGGCAAAAGGTTTGGCGTCGCCCGATTGGGGGAGAGCGCGGGCCGTTGTGATGATTTCGTATGCCGCCCATGCCACGCCATCCAATGCGGACTTTCCTTCGCGGGACTGGTTTTGTGACATCCACGATGAAAACTCTGCCTCATGCTCTTGCACGACTTGCGCGATGGGGTTGACATCCACCGTGTCGCCGACGCGCTCAAAGCGGCCGCCCGGCTGCCAGCGGAAGTTGCCTCGCATACTGGCAATGCCTGTTTGCGCTTTCGCGCACGCCTCGAACAGCTTGCGGAAAGCCGGGGTGTTGGGAACGCGCGCGCCCTTCAAGATGGCTTGTGGATTGGCGGCGCGGGTTTGTACCAGATGGTTCAGCGCCTGGAACCCCTCAAAAAGCTCGGCGTTGGGGCCGCCCGCATACACCTCGCGCCGCCACCAGTCGCGACAGGCTTCGCGGATGATTTCGCTTTGCTCGGGGATGAGTTCGGCATCGGGGTCATGGCCGCATTCAAAGGCGTAGCGCTCCAAGACCCGCTTGCAGAAGCCGTGAATGGTGAAAATGGCGGCGCTGTCATAATCCATCAGCGCCAGTTGGATTCGCCGCTTCAGTTCTTCCGTCTTTTGCGGGTCGTTATCGGGATTCACCAGATTCAGGACGTCGCGGATTCGATTGGGTTCGGCGGTTGCGGCATCGGCGGCGGGCGTGTCCAGCCCGCGGCTGCACTCCAGCAATGCCCGGCGCAACTGCTCGCGAAGTTCCCGCGTGGCGGCGTTGGTGAACGTCACCACCAAAATCTGCTGGATGGTCCATCCGCGCTCCAGAATCAGGCGCAAAAAGACATTTTGAATGTTGTAGGTTTTGCCCGTGCCGGCGCTGGCCTCCACGAGCAGCGGGCCATCCAGTTGAAGCGCGGGCTTGAAAATGACGCGGGAAAAATCGCTCATGATTTTTCCTCCGCGGACAAATGGTTCCAGAGCGGGCCGAGGATGCGTTCGGCGGCGTCTGCGAAAGCGCGCGAAACCTTAAAAGGACCTTCCGGGGCGAACGCGGCGGCGAAATGGGCCTCGCCTGATTCCGGAAAGTGAAATGCATTCCACGTTCCTTGCGCCACGTTCAGGGCGTCGGTTTCGGAGGCGTCCGGCGAGTTGATTTTGTTGACAAATGCCCAGGAGGATTCCGGCGCGAAGGGCAGGGGCGGCGAGTGTTCGCACAAGTAAATGTGCAAGTACTCCGTCAGCAGTTCTTGCGCCATTTCCGGCGACACGGGGCGCAGCGCGGTGGGCTTTACTTCTTTGTTGAGGCCCTGCACATTCAACGAGTGGCAGGCTTGTTTATCAGCGGCGGTGGCCAATAAATGCGTGAGCCACGTTTTGAACAGTCGCCGGATTTTATGGGAGGAACTGAAATAATCCAGCAGCAGGCGATTCGGCAGAACGGGGGCCGCGCCGGTGAGCAGGACGGGGCCGACATCCGGCACATCCAGCGGCAGGGTCCACGATTGGGTTTTCGCTTGTTTTTGCGCCCGCAACAGGTCCAGCAGTTTGCCATGCGGGGTATCGGCGTTGCTCAGGGTGTTTTCGACTTCTTCGGCGCGCTTCTGGAACCAGATTTCCCCGGCTTTTTCCAAGGGGCAAAGGCCGTTGGCGACCAGTTCTTTGTGCAGATATTCCAGTTTTTCTTTGGGCGCCTGATGGACCAGAAGTTCAAGCATTCGCTGGTTGACCTGCCATGTTCCCAGCGAGTCCAGCTCCAGCGGTTCGGTATCCGCCGGCAACGCGTCGCCCTTGGGGGTGACGTCGGCGCCCAGAATGTATTGGTAATAGAATTTAGCCGGATTTTCGAAAAACTGAATCAGGTCCCACAGGTCAACCGTGAGGGGATGCGTCCGTTCGATTGGCTCCACCGCGACGACGTCCGCGACGGCCGGCGCTTGGCGCAGAAGGGCCTGAGCCGTGGCGCAATGAGCCTGAGAAAAAGAGAACAGCGGGGCGGCGGATTCGGCGTCTTTGTGGAAATACGCCGGGTGCCAGGCCTGGAGGCGGTGGCGAATATCCTGATAGGGCAGGGCATCGGTCCCGTCGCCAAATTCGCGGCACAGATCATCCAGCAATTCGTGGACGACCATGGATTCGTGCATGGCCGAGTTGTCCTCTTCCGAAAACGCCGGATAAACCATGAGGAGTCTTTCGCGCGCGTTCAGCAGGGCTTCC